>Ga0123328_1000191_pt1 | contig 64614 bp, 52 predicted proteins | sample BioC12SIPDNA_2_FD_89702 | JGI IMG/M metagenome (GOLD analysis project Ga0123328, IMG submission 89702) | Anaerobic biogas reactor microbial communites from Washington, USA - Biogas_R1_A C12 SIP DNA | ecosystem: Engineered > Bioreactor > Anaerobic > Unclassified | place: Washington, USA...
AGACCGCGCCCTCGCCCAGTTCGCAGAACCAGTAGAGGGTGCCGCTCTCGACCTTCATACCCCAGCGGCTCATATCCATCTGAGGAGCCTCGCCAACCGGGTCGGTGGCGATGTAGCCGTCCCATTCGCCGGTGCCGATCACGCCATCGACCGTGATCGCGCTCGCGCCGGCCGTCATGGCCAAACTGGCCATCAGCACAAGTGCCAGTAACTTTTTCATAGTGCTCTTCCTTTCCTACCTGAAGTCATTCATTTTGTGTGGAGTTGTTCCACAAAAGAGGCCTGCCCGCAGGGCAGACACCGCACCACCTCGGTGGGCGCGGAAGTGATCGACACCCATCGCTCACGAGGTATCGATCCGGCGGGAGATACAACAAGGCGGGGCACGGGAACTATTCCGGCAGTCAAACTGAGTGAATTCATCTGCAATCATCTGGCAATCCCCTCCCAGAGCGTTGCCATAATTCTGACCAGCATACTGATCGACGTGTCTTTCCACCTCGCTTGAACCGTCCGATCTGGTCGTGAGGACGTGTCCCATTCCAGGCAACCCTGAAGAAATGAACGTGACACTTGGCGGGTCACGCCTCAGCGACAAGTCCAGTATAACGGCACCGCGCAAAAATGTCATCAGAATTTTTCCGGCTTTTTGCCAGAACACGTGGCGTACGAATATTTCACTTGTATTACTGTAAGTAATTATACTATGAGGTCTTATGGAGCATTTCATTTGGCAACACGGGATGGATTGGCCATCGAAATGGCGTTGCGGAGCGAACCGGAAAGCATAAAATAGCGTATGTGGGAAGACCGGATACCGGAGGTCCGGCCGTCGGCGTGAGTGGCTGTTGGGAAATCGTCTTGTCGCAGGTGGAAACCGGAACCATAACCGTAAGTCTGCCGCCGCAGTCAATGTGGCGGGTGGCGTGGCGGCGTCTGAGGCGAAGCCGCCTGGCCCTGGTCTGTCTGGGGATTATCGGCCTGTACGTGGCAGTGGCCCTGGCGGTGGCGGCTGGATGGCTGGCCGCCGACTGGCGCGAGCCGGTGGGTCCGCGCTACGAGCCGCCGAGTTGGGAGTATCCGCTGGGGACGGATATCTTCGGCCAGTCGGTGCTGCGCAAGACGCTGTACGGGGCTAAGACGTCGCTGACGGTGGCAGCGTTGGCGTCGGTGATCTCGATTGCCATCGGCGTGCCGCTGGGGGCGATCGCCGGGTATTTCGGCCGGCGGATCGATGAATTGATCGTGTGGCTCTACAGCACGCTGGAGAGCATCCCAGGGATTCTGCTGATCCTGGCGTTCGCGTTCGTGCTGCGGGACCGGGTCTCGGGCCTCTCAGCCGTCTATCTGGCGATCGGCTTGACCAGTTGGGTGGGGCTGTGCCGGCTGATTCGCGGGGAAGTGATAAAACACAAGGAACGCGACTACGTCACCGCGGCCAAGGCGTTTGGCGGGACGGATTTCTATGTCATCTTTCGCCACATCCTCCCCAACGTGTTCCACCTGGTGATCATCGATTTTTCGCTGCGGTTCGTTTCGTTCATCCACGTGGAGGTCATCTTGAGCTTCCTGGGCCTTGGGGCCAAGGAGACGCCGAGTTGGGGTGTGATGATCGACGACGCCCGCCTGGAACTGGCCCAGGGGGTCTGGTGGCAGTTGGCGGCGGCGACGGCGGCGATCTTCTTCATTTCGCTGGCCCTGAACATTCTCGGCGACGACCTGCGGGACGCGCTGGACCCGAAATTGAGGGGGCGCTGATGATCGCCAAGGCCGGGCAGGATCTGGTTGTCGAGGACCTTCGGACGTATTTCCAGACCGAGGAGGGCGTGGCCCGGGCGGTCGACGGAGTGAGTTTTTCAGTGCCCAGGGGCAAGACGGTGGCCCTGGTGGGTGAGAGCGGGTGCGGCAAGAGCGTGACGGCGTTGTCGATTTTGCGGCTGGTGGAAAAGCCGGCGGGTCGGATCGTGGGCGGCCGGGTCCGGCTGGGCGACCTGGACCTTCTGGGGCTTTCGGAGCGGCAGATGCGGGCGGTCCGGGGCGACCGGATCGCGATGATCTTTCAGGAGCCGATGACCGCGTTGAATCCGGTGTTCACGATCGGCAATCAGCTCGTGGAGGCGATCCGGCTTCACCAGGATCTCTCGTCGAGGCAAAGCCGCGAGTTGGCGGCCGAGTTGCTGGGCAAGGTCGGCATTCCGGAACCGGCCGAGCGGCTGCGAAGCTATCCGCACCAGCTTTCCGGCGGCATGCGCCAGCGGGCGATGATTGCGATGGCGCTGGCCTGCCAGCCGGACCTGCTGATCGCCGACGAACCGACCACAGCCCTGGACGTGACGATCCAGGCCCAGATCCTGCGGCTGCTCAACTCGCTCCAGAAGCAGATGCACATGAGCGTCTTGTTCATCACCCACGACCTGGGCGTGGTCGCCCAGAGCGCCGACTACGTCGTGGTGATGTACGCGGGCAAGGTGGTCGAGCGGGCGGACGTGCACGATCTGTTCGAGCATCCGCTGCACCCGTACACGCGGGGGCTGCTCGATGCGCTGCCGCGTCTGGGGCGGCGTAAGGGGGACCTCAAGACGATTCCCGGGCAGGTGCCGAATCCGGTTGATCCGCCGAAGGGGTGCCGCTTTCACCCGCGGTGCGAGCTGTGTCAGGCGACGGGCTCGCGATGCCAGTATGAGGAGCCGCCGCTGGTGGAAGTGCGGCCGGGACATGACGTGGCGTGCTGGGAGGCGGCCAAACGAATCGAGGAGGCGTAGGGCGGAATCTCCAAAAGCAGGAGCCGGCAAACTCGGCGTCTTGTCCGAGTTTGCCGACCCTCCTTTGGCGTGGTTACTCGCGACTAACCACAACTGCCGCCGAGGAAATTGGCGCACCAGCCGAGAACATCCGGGCCCAGGCAGCAGCCCGAACACATACCCGCCACGACCAGCGACACCAGAACCAGCATTCTTTTGGCCATCTTTGCGTCCTCCTGCAAGGAACTCTGTTTGGCAACTGATACCGCACCAGCCCAAACGACTCATCGGCAAACCGGCGGGGGCGGCTGCTTGATGTGCGTCAAGGCCTTTCGGGGAAAAGATTTACGATTCATGAAAATCAATTGGCCCAGCGGCGATGGCCGGTAGAATAGGTGGAACCTGCACTCTCAATGGAGCATCCGGTGATGGAAAACAAGTCACAACTTCAGGAGATGTCGAGCTTCTATCGCTCCCACTTGTTGAACGACGTGCTGCCGTTCTATCTGAAGCACGCGGTGGACCGCGAGTTCGGCGGCTACACGACTTGTTTGGACAACGACGGCAAGCTCATCAGCACCGACAAGTACATCTGGTCGCAGGGGCGCGGGCTCTGGACCTTCGCGACGGTCTACAACCGGCTTGATCGCGATCCGAAGTACCTGGAGGCGGCGCGGCTGGGGGCACAGTTCCTCAAACGCGCCGGGCGCGACGAGGAGGGCCGCTGGGTCTACCGCACGACCCGCGACGGCGTGACGCAGGAGGGCCATGTCAGCATCTACGCCGATTTTTTCGTGGTCTACGGCATGACGGAGTACTACCGGGCCACCGGCGATCTGGACGCCTTGAGGCTGGCATACCGGACGATCAAAGCGGCCTATCAGCGGAGCATTCAGCCGGACTTCGACGCGGTCTGGCCCTACCACGTCGCGCCCGGATGTCGGGCCCACGGGGTCTCGATGATCTACGTCGAGACGGGACAGGAATTCGAGCGCAGCGTGGACGATCCCCAGATCACGCAGTCGGTGGACGACGCGGCCCGGCGAATTCTCGATCTGCACTACAAGCCGAAGTACGGGCTGATTCTCGAGAACATCCGGCGGGACGGCCAGGAGATCGACGCCCCGGAGGGCCGGATCGTCAACCCCGGCCACAGCATCGAGTCGTCGTGGTTCCTGCTGCACTGGGCCAAGCGTCGCGGCCTGAGCGACGAGATGCTGACGGCCTGCGAGATCGTCCGCAAGGCGCTCGAGGTCGGCTGGGACAAGGAGTACGGCGGCCTGTTTCACGGGATCGATCACGTCACCGGCGAGCCGAGCCCGGTGTTCGACAACGCCGACTGCAAGCTCTGGTGGACGCACACCGAAGCCCTCTACGCCCTGATCCTGATCTACGAGCTGACGCGGGAGAAATGGGCGAGCCAGTGGTACGAGCGGGTCTTCGAATGGTCGATGAAGCACCACCGCAGTCCGTGGGGCGACTGGTATCAGCGGCTTGACCGCCAGGGGCAGGTTATTACCAAGGTGGTCGCCCTGCCGGTCAAGGATCCGTATCACCTGCCGCGGGCGCTGCTGCTGAGCCATCAGTCGCTCGAACGGATGCTCGGCCGCACGCCGCAGCCGGATGCGTTCACGCCGCTGGAACAAGTGCCGGCGTCAGAACTGCGGTAGACCGATCGGATCGGCTTGGACAACGGATGACAGGAGATGGCGGCATGAAGGCGGCGACAGCGGTTTTTCCCGAAGTTTTGCTGTTGGTCGATGACCAGTACCTGGCTGGAAGCGAGCACGTGACGCGGCGGTTCCATCAGCCGGCCAAGCACCCGGAGAATCCGCTGCTGGAGAGCGGCCAGACGCCATGGGAGGCCAAGCTCTTTTTGTTCGGCTCGGTGCGGTTCGATCCGATCGTCAATCGCTATCGGATGTGGTACCTCGCGACGCGGTTCGAGGAATCGGGCAAAGACTCGATGCCGGCCACCGCCCTGGCGGAGAGCGACGACGGGATTCGCTGGCGGCGGCCGGGGTTCGACGTGCTCCCAGCCAGGATCGACGGGAAGAGAGTCAAGACCAACCAGCTTTTCAGATCAGATCGCAAAGAGCGCTACATCGAGCTGGGCAGCGTGCTGATCGACCCGGAGGCGGCCAAGAGCAAGCGGTACGTGATGACCTATACGCGTCAGAGCCTGCTGCCGGACCACGATAAGAACTATGGTCTGGCGTGGTCGGCCGACGGCGTCCGCTGGCGGCGAGGCGGGATCATCACCTCGCCCTACCACGGCGACCGGCACAACATGGTCCGCGATCCGCAGACCGGCGAATACCTGCTGTATTTCCGCGGCGAGCGGCCGTTTGCGCGGCGGTTTCGTACCTACGATCCGTGGCATCGGACGGTGTGCCTCAAGAGCAGCCCGAACCTGAAGGACTGGTCGGAGACCGTCGAGGTGATGGGGGCGGACCGCAAGGATCCGCCGAACACGAACATCTACTCGATGATGGTCGGGTTTCGCGGTCGGACGCTGGTCGGCGTCTACCAGCTTCACTATCAGCACGCTGAAGAGGAGATCGTCACCACGCACCTGGCGTGGAGCCACGACCGGGTGACGTGCCATCGCCACCGCGACGAGTTCATTGCGTTGGGCGGGCCGGGCGAGTGGGACCGGTTCAACCAGGCCGTATCCGACCGCCCGCTGATCGTCGGCGAGACGATGTGCTTCTACTACTCGGGGCGGACGTACCGGCACGGCGGCTACGAGCCCCAGCGGACCCGTCCGGACAGCGGGCCGAGTTGGTCGGCCATCGGTCTGGCCACGCTGCCGTTGGATCGGTTCGCCTCGTTGGAGGCCAGTTTCGACGGCGGGGAGCTGACCACGAAGCCAATGCGGCTGCCGAAGGGCAAGCAATTGTACCTCAACGCGGAGGCGCGTTGGGGAAAGGTCGAGGTCGAACTGACGGGCAAGCGAGGGTGTCAGGTGATCGGCGGCTGCGCGATCGAGAACCGGGAAGGCATCAAGCTTCCCCTGGACCTGCATGCGGTCGATGAGCATGAGCCGGTACAACTGACGGTGCGGCTGAGCAACGCCCGTATCTACGCGATCTACTGCGAGTAGGACGGCGGCACGGAGCACGCGGACCACGCGGAGAAGACCTGGGAATCAGGGAAGAGGCGTGTACCTTCTGTACAAAGCGTACGTTTTGTCGGGGAACGGTTTTTCGCGGGAGCAGCCCGGCGGCTTGCGCGGGTTTTGTACAAATTGTGACATTTGCCGAGCCCCGCGGCTGGGCGTGTCTTGAGTTGTCAAACGTCGCACGAAGCGACGCGCGAGCGGGGACGCGGCGTGTCCCCGCAGGGTAAAGATAGCATGGGAATACGGTGGAGGCAAATCGGCGGTTTTGGGGGCGCAGGCAGAGACGCCGATAGGGATTTCCACAGAAACGCAGGAAACGAGCCAGGAATGTGTACGACGAAACTGCGTCGGAAGCCGGGTGCCGCCGGTTGAGTTTGCGGGAACTTCGATGTGAGGTGGGCGTCTAATCTGTGGAAACGGGTACTTTCTGGAGCACATGGAGGCCGGCGTCATGGCGAAAGCGACACTGCGGACGGGATTTGCGGGAGCGGGCTGCCTGGTTCTGGTCCTGGGCTGGTGGACGCTGGGCCATCCCTCGGCTGAGGCGGGCCGGGCCGAACTGGTCCAAGCCTCGGGCGATGAGTTGATCGTCAGGTTCACCCCCCCTGCCGGTACGGCGGGCGAACTGGAGGCGGGGATCCACCGGGTAGACGACAATCGGCTGGTGGCCAAGGTGACGCTGCCGCACGACGGCCGGACGATTTCGGTCACGTTTGCATGCCACATCGGGGAAGGCGAGTTGGCGGACTACTACGTTCGGTATCGATTCGCCTCGGATCGGGAGTTTGAGCAAAAGAGCTTACTTTTCATCAGAGAAATGCTGCGGGTGACCGTGTTGGGCCAGCGGGAACTGGTGGCGGGAACCCATCCGACGGTGCGGATACTCGTTCGTGATGAGGCGGTGGGCAAACCGGTCGAGGGCGCGCATGTATCAGTCCAGCTTATGAGTGATGATACGGCCATCTCGGAGAAATCCTACACGTCCGATAAGCAGGGCGAGGTGTTGGCGGTGCTGGAAACACCGGATCGTGAGGTTGAACAGGCGACGCTGCGGGTGGAGGTTTCGACCGAAAGCTCTGGGGAGGTCGTCGAGCAGCCGGTATCGATCCGCAGTTCGGTCCAGACGCTGCTGGTGACCGACAAGCCGCTCTATCAGCCGGGACAGACGGTGCACATGCGGTCGCTGTCGCTCTCGCGGACGGATCGGCGGCCGGTGGCGGAGGCCGAAGCGGTGTTTGAGGTCGAGGACGCCAAGGGCAACAAGGTGTTCAAGCGGAAGGCCACGACGGACGCCTATGGGGTGGCCCACGCCGACTTTGTTCTGGCGGACGAGGTGAACATGGGTCCCTACCGCATCCGGGCCATCGTGGCGGGGGCCAAGCAGGAAAAGACGGTGACGGTGGATCGGTACGTTCTGCCGAAGTTCAAGGTCGATCTGACCACCGACCGGAAGTTCTATCAGCCGGGTGATACCGTCAAAGGAGAAATCCAGGTCGATTACTTCTTCGGCAAGCCGGTGGCCGGCGGGAAGGTCGCAATCGCCTGCGCGAAGTTCGACGTCGAATACGTCGATTTCGAACAGATCGAGGGCAAGACGGATGAGAATGGGCACTATGCGTTCGAGGTGAAGCTGCCGGAGCATTTCGTGGGCCAGCCGTTGGAGCAGGGCAAGGCGTCGGTCAAGTTCGAGGTGAAGGTGACCGACACGGCGGACCACAAGGAGACGATCACCCGCAACGTCACCGTTACGAACGCGCCGATCCTGATCGCGGCGGTGCCGGAGAGCGGAAAGCTCGTGCCGGAATTGGAGAACCGGGTGTACGTGGTGACGACCTACGCCGACGGCACGCCGGCTGAGGCGACGGTGGACGTTGTGAGCCAGCCGCAGGCGGGTGGATCGGCGCCGATCCAGACGGATGAAGCGGGGTTCGGGCAGTTTGTGCTGACGCCGCAAGAGGGAGAGACTTGCACGGTGACCCTTGCCGCGCGGGATGCTCAGGGCCATCGCGGACAGGTGACGGTGGAACTTGAGCCGCAGGAGACGCCCGGCCGCGACACGCTCATATTGCGGACGAACAAGGCGCTGTTTCGGGTGGGCGATGAGCTTGCCGTTTCGGTGGTCTCAACGCGAAAGACGGGCTCAGTGTACGTGGATCTGATCAAAGACCGCCAGACGTATCTGACCAAAACGCTGGAGCTTCGCGACGGGCGGGCGGAGACGCGGATCGGCGTGGACGCGGGGCTGTCCGGGACGGTCCAGGTGAGCGGGTACCTGATCGGGCGGGACGGGATCACGACGCGCGACCGGCGGCTGGTGGTGGTCGATCCGGCGGACGATCTGGCGGTCGAGATCGGCGGCGACGCTGAGTCGTACCTGCCGGGCGGTGAGGCGAAACTGACCTTCCGGGTCAAAAACAAAGCGGGCAAGGGTGTGGCCTCGGCCCTCGGCGTGATGGTGGTGGACGAGGCGGTGTTCGCCCTGCAGGAAATGCAGCCGGGGCTGGAGAAGGTGTATTTTTACCTGGAAAAGGAGATCGCCACGCCGCGGCATGAAATTCACGGGTATAACCTGGAGGGGTGCCTTCGGCCGATGGGGACGGACGAGCCGCCGACCCATCGCGACGCGGCGGCCAGGGTGCTGCTGGCCTCGGCCCAGGGTACCGGCGAGCACACGCTGGAGGTCGTGCAGGGCGAAGGCGAAGCCGGCATGTCGGAGTTCCAGGCGCGGATGTTGCGGCTGTTGATGCCGAAGTTCCAGAAGATCACGGCTGAGGCGTGGCGGCTCGGGCAGAAGCAGGCGGAACGAGGCGGTCGTGCGAAGAGGATCGACGCCGAACTGCTGATCGCGGAGAAGTATCTGACCCGCGAGGAGTTGACCGATCCGTGGGGAACGCTGATGCGGGTGGAGATGCAGGCGAACACGGAGAATCCGTGGCAGCGAGGTTTTTCGCTCGTTTCGGCGGGAATTGACCGCCAGTGGGACACGGTCGATGACGTGGAATTTCCCGGCCCGTGGGCGCGCCGCGAGGGACGCATGCGAGGCCGTTTCGGCGGCGGCGGACTGTTCTTCGGGGTGGAGAGGGGAATGGTCGTCGAAGATAAACTCGAGGCTGTACGGAACGCGGCGATGCCGATGGATGCAGCCGAGGTCAAGGCGGCGACAACCGCCGAGCCCGCTCCGGCGATTCGGGTGCGGGAGTACTTTCCGGAGACGCTGCTGTTCGCTCCCGCCGTGATCACCGATGGCGGCGGCCTGGCGGAGTTGACGGTTCCGCTGGCCGACTCGATCACCACCTGGCGGCTGACGTGCATGGCGTCATCGGCGGCGGGCGAACTGGGTTCGGCGACCGCCGGCATCCGTGTGTTCCAGGAATTCTTCGTGGACATCGACTTTCCGGTCCGGCTGACGCAGAACGACCAGGTCCACGTGCCGGTGGCGATCTACAACTATCTGACGGAGGACCAGTCGATCCGGCTGACCGTCGATCGGGAGGACTGGTTTGAACTGGACGGCCCAGCGGAAAAGACGGTCACGCTGGGTCCGGGCGAGGTGACAGTGACGCACTTCCCGATTACCGCCAGGCGGGTCGGGTTCCGCAAGTTCATGGTGACCGCGCGAGGGACCAGCCGCAGCGACGCGGTGCGTCGAAGCGTCGAGGTGGCGCCGGACGGCCGCGAGGTCGTGGTCAACCACAGCGGCCGGCTGACGGGCAACCTGAAGCACACGATCGCCGTTCCGCCCGAGGCGGTGGACGAGGCGAGCAAGATCTTCGTGAAGGTCTATCCGGGCATCCTCTCGCAGGTGGTCGAGGGCCTCGACGGCATGCTGCGGATGCCGTTCGGGTGCTTCGAGCAGACCTCGTCGGTGACGTATCCCAACGTGCTGATCCTGGATTACATGAAGGCGACGGGCAAGGTGACGCCGGAGCTTCAGATGAAGGCGGAGGGGTTCATCAACCAGGGCTACCAGCGGCTGTTGTCGTTCGAGGTGGACGGCGGCGGGTTCGAGTGGTTCGGCAATCCGCCGGCCCACAAGATTCTGACCGCGTACGGCCTGATGGAGTTCGTCGACATGGCCGAGGTCTATGAAGTTGACCCGGCGGTCATCCAGCGTACGCAGCGGTGGCTGGCGTCGTGCCAAGAGGGCGACGGATCGTGGAAGCCGAGCGAAGGCGGCATTCAGGAAGGGGCGATCAACCAATTCACCAGCGACCTGCTGCGGAACACGGCGTACATCACGTGGGCCCTGGCGGCGACGGGCTCTCGCGGGCCGGAGGTCGAGAAAGGCTTGAGCTATATCCGCAACCACCTGGACGACATGAAGGCGGACGTTTATACCCGGGTGTTGGTGGCCAACGCCCTGGCCGCGGTGGCGCCGGACGATAAGACGACGCTCGATACGCTGACCACGCTGCATGAGATGCGGATCGAGAAGGATGGGATGGTCTGGTGGGAAAGCCAATCGGCGACGCCGACGTACGGGACGGGCGAGGCGGCCCACGTCGAGACCACTGGACTGGCGATCCAAGCGATGATCCGCTGCGGCAAGCACCTGGATACCGTGAGCAATGCGGTGACGTATCTGGCCAAGACCCGCGATGCGTCCGGCGCGTGGGGTTCGACGCAGGCGACGGTGCAGGCCCTGCGGGCGATGCTGATGGCGGAGCGTGATGCGGGCGGCACGGGTTCGGCCACGGTGTCGGTGCGGATCAACGGTAAGGAGGCGGCGGTTTTGACCATCGACGAGACGAACCGCGACGTGCTGCAACTGGTGGATATGGCGGACCGAACGCGCGACGGCGATAACGAGATCGAACTGCTGGTCGAGGGCGAGGCCCCGCTGATGTACCAGGCGATCGGGCGCTACTACATGCCGCATCCCAAGGGGCCGGTCCTGCATGGCGAGGAACCGATGGCAATTGATCTGGTTTATGATCGGACGGCCCTGGCCGCTGACGACGTGGTGAACGTGACGGCCACGGTGCGGAACCTTCGGCCGGTGACGGCCAGGATGGTCATCGTGGATCTGGGCCTGCCTCCGGGCTTTACGCTGATGCCCCAGAAGCTTGACAAGCTGGTCGAGGACAAGACGATTGAGAAGTACTCGACCACCGGGCGGCAGATCATCATCTATCTGCGCGAGGTCAGGCCGGGCCAGCCGATCATGATCGAGTATCAGTTGCGGGCCAAGTACCCGCTGAGGGCCCAGGCTCCGGTCTCGACGGTGTACGAATACTACAACCCGCAGATCCGCTCGACGACGGCGCCGATGGACTTGGTGGTCTCGGATCGGTAGCCGCCCGCTCGCGGAGAAAACGAAACATGCCCGCTCCGAACGGATCGCGGAGCGGGCATTTCCATATTCTTCGGGAACACTGAACCGTCTCAGGCGACGGCGTCGACGGCGCTTTTGAGGTCCTTCAGCGAGGTCAAGCCGATGAACTGCTTGGCCGGTTCGCCGTCCTTGAAGATGATAATGGTCGGGATCGAGGTGATGCCGTGGTCGGTGGCCAGGCTGCGCTCGGACTGGATGTCCACCTTGCCGACCTTGGCCTTGCCCTGGACCTCGCCGGCCAACTGCTCGACGATGGGGGTCAGGGCTCGGCACGGTCCGCACCACTCAGCCCAGAAATCGACGACCACGGGAACGTCCGATTCGAGCACCTCGCTCTCGAAGTTGTCCCGGTTGAATTCCATTACGTTTTTCGCCATGGCAGATCCTCCGAATGAAGCCAAACCGTATGGATATCACCCTCGTTGAAGGCGATTCTAGAGCCGTCCCTTTCGGCTGTCAACGACGCAGGCGCCGCATGCGGCAAAAAACGCGAACTTCAGTTCGGAACCCTATGGGCGGGATCGACTTCATGACTTGGGATGGGCGGCGCTGACCAGGAACAGCACGGCCATCCGCACGGCCAGACCGTTGGTGACCTGCCGGAGGATGGCCGAGTTAGGCCCGTCGGCCACGCCGCTGGTGATCTCGACTCCGCGGTTGATCGGACCGGGGTGCATGACCAGGACGTCCTTTTTGGCACGGCTGAGGCGCTCGGCGTTGAGGCCGAACAGGCGGGTGTACTCCTCGACGGAGGGAAAGACATTGGAGGTGATCCGCTCGCGCTGGACGCGGAGCATGTTGATCACGTCCACATTCGGGATGACCTCGTCGAAATTATGGGCGATCTCGGCTCCCATGCCCCGCATGGCGGATGGGACCAGCGTGGTCGGGCCGACCAGGATGACCCTGGCCCCGAGCTTGGTCAGGCCCCAGATATTGCTCCGGGCGACCCGGCTGTGGGTGATATCGCCCACGATGGCGACGCTCAGGCCGTCCAGACGCCCCTTGAGTTCGCGGATGGTAAACATGTCGAGCAGGGCCTGGGTCGGGTGCTCGTGGGCCCCGTCGCCCGCGTTGACCACCGGCACGTCGACGCACTGGGCCAGGTAGTGCGGCGCACCCGGAGCGGAGTGGCGGATGACGATCACATCGACCCCCATCGCCTCAATGTTACGGGCGGTGTCCCGCAGCGTCTCGCCCTTCGACACGCTGGAGACCTTGGCTGAGAATTCGACCACGTCGGCGCTGAGGCGACTGGCGGCCAAGCCGAAACTGACGCGGGTGCGGGTGGAGTCTTCGAAGAACAGGTTGACTACGACCTTGCCCCGGAGGGCTGGAACCTTCTTGACGCTGCGGGTCGAGACGTCCTTGAGGGACTCCGCCGTGTCGAGAATGTGGAGGATTTCGTCTCGCGAGAGTTCCTCGAGGCCAAGCAAGTGGCGTTTATTCCAGATGAACTTCTCTTGTGTTGTTGTGGTGCTGGACATTCAGTTTCCTAGTCCCGCAAGATGATCCGGTCCTGTCCGTCGGTCTCCTTGAGGAGCACCTGGACGTGCGCTTCGGCGCTGGGCAGTTTCAGTCCGACGAAGTCCGGCTGAATCGGCAGTTCCCGGCCGCCGCGATCCACCAGGACGGCCAGGCGGATCGCCCGGGGCCGCCCCAGGTCGATCAGGGCGTCGAGAGCGGCCCGCACGGTCCGGCCGGTGAAGATCACATCGTCAACGAGAACGATCAGGCAGTCGGTGATGTCGAAATCGATCTCGGTGGCCCGGACCCGGGCCTGACCGCCCACCTGGTCGAGGTCGTCACGATAGAGGGTAATATCCAGCACGCCGTGGTTGCTTGGTCGCAAGCCCTTTTCCGCCAAGGCCTTAGACAATCGACGCGACAGAATGTCGCCTCGCGAGCGGATTCCGATCAGGGCCAGATTCCGCTCGGCGGCGAACGCCTCGGTGATCTGGTCGGCGAGGCGGGTCAGCGCGCCCTGGACGTTGTCTGCGGCGGTGTCGTTCATGGTCAGATCCCTTTCGCCATGATAGGATACCGGGCGGGACCGGAAAGTCCAACAGGTTTGTTGTTGAAACATTGTGCCGGGTCAGATAGTATGATACTATACAAGCCAGTAAGTCCTTGTAAGTGCAGGCCCTTAAGACCTTGGCAGTAACCCCGAGCATGGAGGTACGAAGGTGTATCGCAAGTCCCTTTTCCTGCCCCTGATCCCTGCCCTCCTTTTGGCGATGCTGACCCTCCCAGCCGTGGCTCAAAACCTCGACGAACAGCAAGCCGATCCGGTCGGTTTTACCGCCAACGCGGTGCTGGTCAGGACGCAGCTTGGCGTGAGCATTTTTGAGGATCAAGGCGTGGTCACCTCCGATAATGCGCCGCTCGCCGAGGCTTTGGCGTCGGTGGCCCCGCTTTCGGTGGAGGAGATCGTCGGTGCGGACCACACCGCCCGGCAGGTCAACCGGCTGTTCAAGCTGACCCTGCCGGAAGGGATGCCCGTCCTGGAGGTGGTGGCGATCCTTTCGCGGCTGGAGGCGGTGATCTACGCCCAGCCGAGCTACCTGTTTGAGCTCTGCAAGCTGCCGAACGATGCGAGTTTCGACCTGCAGTGGGGCCTGCAAAAGACGGTCTGTCCCATGGCTTGGGATATCTTCAGTGGGATCGACAGCGTGGTGGTGGCGGTATTGGACAGCGGCGTGGACTACACCCATGACGATCTGGTTGGGAACATGTGGGTGAATGTCAACGAGGCTCCGGGCAACGGAATCGACGACGACCACAACGGATACATCGACGATGTCTACGGCTGCAATACCTATCTGGGGTCCGGCGATCCTCAGGAGACCCTCCCTCAATCCTTGCTGGACCACGGCCACGGAACGCACGTGGCCGGCATCATCGGCGCCGTGGCCAATAACGAGAAGGTCGGCACCAACATGACCGGCGTGATGTGGAACGGACGGATCATGGCGGTCAACGTCGTCCACCCCGGCATGATTGTGAGAGAGGAGTTCGAGGACCCGAACGACCCAAACTCAGCCATCTACGTCGGATATACCGTGGCGATGCTGCCGACGGAAGACATCGTGGAAGGCATCGTGTACGCCGTGGACAACGGCGCGGAAGTCGTCAACATGAGTCTCGGGTCGAATCTCCCGGACACTTCTGTACTGGGCGCGGTGGACTACGCCCTTGACCGCGATGTGGTCATGGTCGCTGCGGCGGGCAACGAGTTCAGGACCGACCCGGACCAGTTGGATATCCCGCAGGGTCTTCTGTACTGGTACGGTACGGCGTATCCCGCGGCGTTCGACGGAGTGATTGCCGTCGGGGCTACTGATCCCGCGGATCAGAGGGTGCCGGCCACGAACTCTGGTTCGTGGGTGGACCTGATGGCTCCCGGCGAGGATATCCTCAGCACGCTTCCCAATCAGTCGTACGCTTTTTGGACCGGGACGTCAATGGCCGCTCCGCATGTGGCGGGAGCGGCGGGTCTGGTTTTGGGCTACGGGCGGTCGATGTCGCCGCCGAAGTACTTCAGCCGGAAGCAGATTGAAGAGATTCTCAAGAGCAGCGCCGACAACATCGACGCTGAGAATCCCGGATACGCGGGCAGCTTGGGAGCGGGCCGCCTGAACGTGCATCGGGCGTTGGAGTACGCCGAGGTGACGCCGGCTTCGCTGGCTGCGGTAACCATCGAGTTGGCGAGCGGGACCGAGGAAGGAATCGAGGTGGACGAGCATTCGTCCGCCCGGTTCAAGGCGACCGGCCATCGCGCGGACGGCACGACGGTTGACCTGACGCAGGACGTGACGTGGCTGGTCCGGCCGCTGCGGTACGGGACCTTCGACACGCGGACAGCCGGCAAATTCAACGCCTCGCTGGTGCCCGCCGATCGCGAGGTAACGGTAACGGTCTACTACGAAGAGAACGATACGCAGTACAAGGCGGACGAGGTGATCGTGGTCAGGAACGACCCGGACGTCGCCCCGCTGGCGATCCAGGGCGGCAACCAGATCGATCCCGGTTCGTCGGTGCAGTATGAAGCCGTCTTCATGGAGCCCGACGGCACGACCCGCAACTACACCCGCGACGTGATCTGGGAGATCCTCGAAGGGCGCGACTACGCCCGGTTCGACACCGGCCGGCCCGGCACGCTGATGGTCGATGCCGACGCGACGGAAAAGACCCTCACCATTCGAGCCACGCTGGTCAACGACGAGGACCAGATCGCGTATCAGCGGACGAAGCAAATTCAGACCTCGGCGTCCTCACGTCAGATCGCTGGGCTGCTCGTGACCGGCCCTCGCCGGGTCGTCGCCGGTTCGGTGATCCAGCTTCGGGCGATCCTGAACTTCACCGGCAGCCAGACCGAGCCGGAAGACGTGACGAGCCTGTCGGTCTGGTCGGCGACGCCTTCGGAGGCCGGCGAGATGCTGGCGCCGGGACGTTTCATGGCGGGCAGCGTGGTGACCGAGACGACGGCCACGCTCACCGCCCAGTACTCGATCAATGGACAGGTCTATCGGGCGCCGCTGGCGATCTCGGTGATCCCGGCGGTGGCGATGGCGGAAACGGTCGAGCCGAATACCCCAGCCGTCCCGAAGGATCCGAACGAGAGCGAGCCGACCGATGAACTGATCCCGGGCGCCACCTGCCCGGTTACAGGACTGCTGACCATCCTGGCCGTGATCGGCGGAGCGTTGCTCTGCGGGTATCGGCCGCTGCGGGCGCATTGACGAGGGAAGCCCCCGCCATCCGTGGTGGCAGGAGCGCCGTCTGGTCCGGACGCGGCGTACCCGGTTGATGATTCCCCTCAGCGTCCGCGTGCGCCGGGATTGACGTGCAAACCCTGCCTGTCTTCGGTACACTTTCCTTTTCCCAACAAACGGGAGCGACATACCATGCGAGTGCTATATACAGGCGATCAGGATTTCGAGTCGCAGTTCGGCCGGCTTCGAGCCCCCCTCCTGCCGGAGCAACTGCTGTTTGAGCGCCGGCAGGAGATGGCGGCGGTCGAGGAAACCATCAGCCGGGTGCGCCGCGACGGCGATCGGGCCCTCTGCGAACTGACGCAGCGGTTTGACAATGCCAATCTCACGCCGGAGCAAATCCGGGTGGACCGATCGGTCCTGACCAAAGCGGCTGACGATCTGGAGCCCGAGTTGCGGTCGGCCATCGAGCTGTCGATCGCCAACGTCCGGCGCTATCAGGAACATCTGAAGGTCTGGCCGAATCTGGGCATCGTCCGGCCGGGCGTGGAGCTGCGAACCCGATACCGGCCAATCAACCGGGTCGGCGTTTACGTGCCGGGCGGATCGGCTCCCTTGTTCTCGACGCTGATCATGACCGCGGTTCCGGCCCAGGTGGCGGGAGTCCGTCAGATCGGGGTGGCTTCGCCTCCGCGGTACAGCGGTCAGGTGCATCCGGTGATGCTGGGCGTCTGCGGGCTGCTGGGCATCGATGAGGTTTACCAAGTGGGCGGCGCCCAGGCGATCGCGGCGATGGCTTTGGGAACCGAGACGATCCAGCCGGTGGACAAGATTCTCGGGCCGGGCAACACCTACGTGCAGTTGGCCAAGAAGGCGGTCTTCGGGATCGTCGACGTCGAGAGCTTCGCGGGCCAGACCGAGATCGTGGTGATCGCCGACGAGACGGCCCAGGCCCGGTTCGTGGCGGCCGACATGATCGGCCAGGCTGAGCACGCGCCGGGCAGCGCCCTGCTGCTGACGCCCAGCCGCGAGTTGGCGCAGCGCGTGACCGGGCAGATCGACGTCCTGCTGCAGCGGTCGGCCCGTTCCGAGGCGACGCGCAAGTGTCTGGACGAGTCATCCGCCATCGTCGTCACGGAGTCGCTGGACGAGGCGGTGGCCCTGAGCAACCGGATCGCCCCGGAGCACCTGTCGGTGCAGACCAAAGACCCTGACGCGGTGGCCCAGCGGTGCGAGAACGCCGGCGCGATCTTCGTCGGCGCGTTCACCAGCGAGGCCGTCGGCGACTACGTGGCCGGACCGTCGCACGTGCTGCCCACCGGCGGGACGGCGCGGTTCTTCAGCCCGCTGAACGTCATGGACTTCATGCGCCACACCAGCGTGATCAAGTACGATCGGTCGGCACTGCGGCGGGTGTATCCCGCGCTCGAGGCGATGACGCAAGTCGAGCAGTTGCCGGGACACCTGCTGTCGGCCACGGTGAGATTGGAAGATTAGGCGATGTCGAAATTCGCGAGGCAGAACGTCAGGAAGCTGAAGCCCTACGTGCCCGGCGAGCAGCCGGCGCCGGGAACGAAGGTCATCAAGCTGAACACCAACGAGAATCCCTACGCGCCGTCGCCGGCGGTGCGGGCGACTTTGCGGTCGTATGCGGGCGCCGATCTTCGCAAGTATCCCCAGCCGCACTGGACGACGTTCCGGCAGGCGGCGGCCCGGACGTTCAAAATCGACCCGGAGAATATCTTCGCCGGCAACGGCAGCGACGAGGTGCTCAACCTGATCGTCCGCGCTTTCGTCGAGCCGGGTGAGAAAATCGCGTATCCCGTGCCGACCTACAGCCTGTATCCGGTCCTGGCCCGAATTCAGGAGGCCCAGGTCGTTGAAGTGCCCTTCGGCGAGCGGTTCGATCTTCCCGCTGAGGGCCTGCTGGCCAGCGGGGCCAAGCTGGCGTTCATCGCCAACCCCAACGCGCCGACCGGAACGATGATAGAACCGGCGGCAATTGAGGCATTCGCCCGCAGATTCAAGGGCCTGGTCGTGGTCGACGAGGCCTATGTGGATTTCGCCGAAGCCAACTGCCTGCCGCTGGTCGGACGCAACGGGAATATCATTGTCAGTCGGACGCTCTCGAAGAGCTACAGTCTGGCCGGCCTGCGGTTCGGCTTTGCTGTGGCCTCGAAGCCGATCGTCGAAGACCTCATGAAGATCAAGGACAGCTACAACTGCGACGCCCTGGCCATCGAACTGGCGACCCGAGCCGTCGAGGACCAGTCGTACATGCGGCGAAACGCGGACCGGATCCGCCGCCAGCGGGCCTGGCTGACCAACCGCCTGACCGAGCTGGGCTTCGCGGTGATGCCCTCGCAGGCCAACTTCGTCTGGGCCACGCGGGCTCGCCCGGCGGCTAAGGCAATCTACCAGGACCTCAAGGCACGGGGCATTCTGGTCCGATACTTTGACCAGGGGCAGCTTCGGCGCGGACTTCGCATCACGGTGGGACTGCCCCAGGAAAACCGGGCCCTGATCGCGGCCCTGCGGGAGATTCTGGCATAGCGGCGAAACGAACGAGGTGAGATCATGAGCCGAACGGCGAACATCACGAGAAAGACCCGCGAGACGGACATCCGGCTGACGGTGAACCTCGACGGCGAAGGCCGGGCCGAGGTCGTCACCGGCGTGGGGTTCTTCGACCACATGCTGACCCACCTGGCCAAACACAGCGGCTGGGATCTGACGGTCGAGGCGAAGGGCGACCTGGAGGTTGACAGCCACCACACGGTCGAGGATATCGGCATCTGTCTCGGATCGGCCCTGAAGAACGCCTTGGGCGACAAGGCGGGAATCGAACGCTTCGCGGACGCGGCGGTGCCGATGGACGAGACGCTCGTCCAGGCCGCGGTCGATATCTCAGGCCGCTCGCACCTGGAGTACGCGGCAAGCTATCCGTCGCCGAAGATCGGCGAGTTTGACGTGGAACTGGTCGAGGAATTTCTGCGGGCGATGGTCAACAACGCCGGAGTCACTTTACACGTGGCGGTGATCCGCGGAGGCAACAGCCATCACGTGGCCGAGGCGATTTTCAAGGCGACGGCCCGCGCCCTGGGCCGGGCCACCCGGCGAGATCCGGCCCGCGGACAGGTCCCCAGCACCAAAGGGACGCTATGAAGTTGAGCGCGACAGGGCGTCTGGCCCTGATGGTGACGGCCGCCGTGCTTGGAGGGATGATCGCGCGGGCGTATGGCGAGATCAAGCCGGATGAGGTCCTGATCGTCGCCAACGGCAGCGTGCCCGATTCGCTTCGACTGGCCAAGCTCTACGCGGCGGGCCGCGAGATCCCGGCCGAGCGGATACTCGGCCTGCCGTGCCCGTTTCGCGAACAGATCAGCCGCGAGCAGTACGAAAACGGCATCGCCACGCCGATCCGCGCCTTCATCGAGCAGCAGGACCTCTCGAACCGGCTGAAGGTCATCGTCACGGTCTACGGCGTGCCGCTGAAGGTCGCGGGCGTCAAGCCCACGTTTGCCCAGCAGCAACTGGCTGATGAACTGACCCCGCGCTACCAGCAGGCGTTCGGCGTGGTCGAGCGGATTCTGGTTGAAATCAACGCGCTGGCGGGGCTTGAGCAGAACGTGCCGGAGAGTCAGCCGGGCGTTCGCCGTCCGGCCCAGTTTGCCCAGGACATGTACAAACTCCGCAAGCACTTCATCCAGGCCGGAACGGCGATGCAGCGAAGCATCCAGGCCGAGACGGACCCGCAGGTCAGACAGGAGATGACGGTCCAGGCCCTGAACCTGAAGGTGCGATTCACGGGTCTAGGCGAGTTGGCCCAGCAAGGGCAGGTGAACAAGGAGGCGGCCGCGGCCATCGAGCAGATGCAGGTTCGCCTGGCGGAAATGGCTCGCCAGGATCCTGGGGAACGCGATCTCAACGAGTATTACGGACTGGCGGAGAAGACCGGCGGACTGCTGCTGGTCCTGCAACTGCTGCACGACGACATCACGCGGCTGAGCATGGCGGAGTCGGCGGCGGCGGTGGACGATGAACTGACGTTGGTGATGCACCGCGACTACACGGTGGCAAGCCGCGTGCCGAACCTGCTGAACCCGCATCTGGCCGAAAACACGACAGCCCAGGCGTGGCAGCCGGTGTTCATGACCGCGCGCCTGGACGGCCCGATGCCGGACGTGGTCGAACGGATGATCGCCGACGCCCTCGCCGTCGAGCAAACCGGACTCGAAGGCAAGATCTATCTCGACGCTCGCGGCATTCGCAACAAGGACGGCTATCACGAGTACGATGAAGACCTGCGCCGACTGGCGGCCAGGCTCAAGGAGCAGACGGACTGGCCGGTGGTGCTGGACGACCGCCCTGCCGTGTTCGAGCCGAACTGCTGCGACCAGGCGGCCCTCTACTGCGGGTGGTACAGCCTGAGGAACTACGTCCCGTCGTTCACGTTCGTGCGCGGGGCGGTGGCATACCATCTGGCCAGCTTCGAGGCCCAGAGCCTCCACGACCCCAAGCAGAACCTCTGGTGTCCCAAGCTGCTGGCGGCCGGAGCGGCGGCGACGATCGGACCGGTCGACGAGCCCTATCTGGACAGCTTTCCGCCGCCCGGCGAGTTCATCCCGCTGCTCCTGTCGGGCAGGTACACGCTGGTCGAGGCGTTCTTCATGACCAAGCGGTACAACTCGTGGCGGATGATCCTGATCGGCGATCCGCTGTACCGCCCGTTCGCGAAGAACCCTTGCGTTCTTGGGCCGGCTACGCAGCCGGTTTCGACGCCTTCGCCGTAAGGCGGCTTTGCGACGTCAGACCTTCACAGCGGTGAAGCGATACTCGCCCGGTTCCAATACCACGGGCAGCTCGGCGCAGCGGTATCCGGACGGGGCATCGGCCTCGCACTGGCAGCCGCAGGGCACCGTCACCGACAGGGTCACGTTCTTACCTTCACGCCGCCACGAAACCGAAATCAGGCCCGCCGGCGACGGAATCGCGCCGGAGGCGTGATCGAGCCGGCCGATCGACGGTCGGAAGCGAAATCGCCTGAATCCCTCTTCGGTGGGTGAAACTCCCAGCATCCGCGTCGAAAGGGCGAATGCGACGCCGCCGCCTCCGCCGTGAATGGAGACGAAACCCATCCCCTGCTCGTAGCCGGCGTCGCCCCACCCTTCCGGCAGCGTCGGGAAATCGGAGTCGCCCAGGACCGGTGCGTACCGGCGGCTCATGTAGTCGAACGCGTAGGCATCCTCACCGCACGCGCACATCGCCTCAGCCACGTAGAACATGTAGAGCGGCGAGACGGGTGTCATGTCGGCAGCCGGCTGTTTGAGGGTCTCGACGAGTCGGGCCTTCTGGTCCGGATCGGGCACGCCGGCCAGAAGGGCGAAGGCGTTCAGCAGTTCGCTGTAGGTGTCCGCCCGGCCGCGATCGGTATAGAAGTCGGCGAAGAGCCCGCGCTCCGGGTTCCAGAACAACCGCCGGACGGCTGACAGCGTCCGTTCCCGCCGCGCTCGCCACTTCGCTTCGTCAGCTTGGTATCCCAGCCGGCCGGCGCACCAGGCCAGCTCGGCGAGGAACTGGACGTACACCGCGTTGTATCCGAGCATCGCTCCGGAAAGGCCCTGCTCGTTCCACTTGTGGTACAGCGGCCAGTCGAGCCAGTTGATCGGCGGCATGTTGAACAGCAGGCCATCCGAGTCGGTCTGGCGATCGAGCCACTCGGCCGCCCGCAGCAGGACCGGATATTGCGTTTCGAGGAAGCCCGGTTTGGGAAACCACATCTGCCGCCGCACCACCGCCTGCGAATAGAAGACGACGTAGCCCGGAATGGTGGCGTAGGTGGCGGACGTGAACGGCCGCGGATCGCGAGGGAAGCCCCGGTGCTCGCAGTTGGGCAGCATCAGCGGGATCTTGCCGCACGGAAGCTGGGTGCGGGCGGTCAGCCGGAAGTGGGTTTCGGTCGCCGCCAAATCGCCGCAGGAAATGTAGTAGCACAGGTGCGACTGCTCGATCTCGCCCGCCAGGATGTAGTAGGCCCGCTCGCGGACCGGGTCCATGATGTAGGTGTCCTGGAGGTGCATCAGGTTGGTGTTGATCGCCGTATTCCAGAGCCTCGTCAGCGTCGGGTCGGAGCACTCGAAGAAGCCGGTCTGTTTGACCGGGTAGGTGTGGGCGATGCAGTGGCAGCTTCGTACCGATAGCCTGCGTCCGCCCGTGCGAAACACGACGGTCACGTAGCGGAACGCGGTGGCCACGTTCCACGGATGCCACGACTGCCGGCCGTCGGCGGCGACGTATCGGGCGGCGAAGCGGCTCCCGCCTTCGGCGCCCAGGCACCGTCCGTTCTGCAACACGTTGCTGTAGGCGGACTCCACCACGTCGCCGTCCGCACCCTCCAGTTCGATGGCGGGCACGGCGTTGTACGGCCGGCCGAAGTCCAGCACGATGTACGGATCGCCAGCGTCACCGGAGTAGAGCTCGACGTCGCCGGACAGCAGTGAGGCCAGGTTCACGCCCGGCAGTTCGCACGGCGTGTATTCGCTGCCGGCCATGCGCTCAGCCACCGCGACGCTGTCGGAGAGCCCCTGCGGATGGCGGGTGTATCCGGTCTGCACGATCGCGCAGGGTTTGACGACCGTTTCCGCCAGAGGCGGCGTCAGCCGCGGCTCCAGGTATTCCCAGCAGGAGGCATTGTCGAGCAGTTCCCAGCAGTTGCGGACCGAGAGCACGACCGAGTCTTCCCAGCCGCTGTCGTCGAACGCGCGGGCGTGCCAGTCGGCGGGATCGACGCCGCCGCGGTAGCACTCGACGACCAGGCCCTGGGCGCCGTTGACGGGCGGCGCGGAGGTGTCCCATCCTTCGGCCGGACGGGTCTTCCACGATGGGCCGGTAAAGACCCGCTGAATCTCGCCCTTGGCCAGGTGGATGTCGGCCTCGCCCCACAGGCCAGGCCGCTGATCGGCGCAAAAGCAGCCGGGACTGCCGTGCCAGAAGACCATCACGGCGATCGTGTTGTCGCCCGGCTGGAGATGATCGGTCAGGTCGAAGGAGTCGTAGAAACTCCACTGCGGCGTGACGCTGCGGCACGGCCCTCGCCCCAGGTACGTCCCGTTGCAGTAGGCGATGAACTTATCGCCCGCCGTGACCCGAAGCACGGCGCGGCCGGATTGGCCGTCGAGGCGGAAGGTCTTTCGGAACATCCGGTAGAGCGGCTTGCCGGCTGTGGTCTGGCCGGAGGACGACGCCGCCCAGATGAAGCGGCCGCTCCAATGGCCGGGATAGCCGCCGCGGGCTCCTTCCCGTTGATCCGAACCCGGAACGAACACGCAATCGCTGTTGGCTGCTGTCACGGATGATCTCCAGAATGATTCGGGGCGGGTCGCGGCGGGCGACGCTCGCCGATCCGGCCGCTGGCGTGATTCAGATCGGATGGACCTCCGGAAGGGAACGCCTCACTACGCCTCGGCCAGGCCTCGGAGCGTCTCCAGCGAGACCAATTCGATCTCGTTGCCTTCCTCCTGGCGGATCGCCTCCAGTTCGACCAGGCGGGCGAACGTCCGCGAAAGGGTCTCCGGCGTCAGCGCCAGGTACGAAGCCAGATCGCGCTTCTTGATGGGCAGGCGGACGCGGACCGGCGGTTCGGTCTTGCCGTCGGCCAGACCGAGCAGGTAACTGGAGACCCGGCCCAGCGAATCCCGCAGCACGATGTTCTCGAGCGTCCGCATCAACCGGCACAGCCAGGTGGCCATGCCGCGGAGGAACCTGACGCACATCTCGGCATCAGAGCCAAGCAGGGCCAGCAGCTTGTCCGTCGGAAAAAAGACCAGCTCCGACGGTTCCATGGCCACCGCGGAGGCCGGGCAGTCGAACTGCCCAAGCGTTGCGGCCTCGGCGAACGTAGTTCCCGAACCGACGATATGCACGATGAATTCCTTGCCTTCGGGCGAAAGCTGGAAAATCTTCACCTGGCCGGCGGCGACCACGTACATCCCCTTGGACGGCGTGTGCTGATTGTAGAGCAGCTTGCCCTCGGGAACCTGCTGGAGCGAGGCGATCTCGGCCAGCGAGGCGAGCTGGTGCGATTCCAGGCCGGAGAACATGACGGCATCTTTGAGGACCGAAAGGATTCTTTCGCGATCGGCGGACACCTGCATTCCTCCCACGAAAACGTCACACGCCGAGGCCTTCGCCGCGGATGCATCACCCGATACAGGCGAGGCCCATCACAAACCCATAGCCATGTCTATTCGCGGCAGCCAACACCCGGCCCTCAGCCTTCGAGGCCGGATCGTCGCTCGATCCTCAAGTACCACGCCGCGCTACTTCTCGTCCAGGTACCACTTGACGGTCAGCGGAATGCCCGTCTCGTAGTCCACCGTGGGCGTCCAGCCGAGCTTGCGAACTTTCGCGGTCGAGAAGCCGATCCGCCGACCCATCAGCCACACCGCATAGCGGGAAACCATGGGCGGCTCCTTGCGGCCGGTCAACCGGCCCACGCACTCCATCGTGAACCCGGCGAACTTGGCGATCTTGTACGGAACGTGTTTGCGGACCGGCGAAGCGCCGAGGGCCTTGGCAATCAGGTCGAAGTAGCCCTGGAGGGTGATATCGCCGTCGCTGCAGCAGTTGTAGGCCTCGCCCTTGGCCTCGTCCTTGTTGGCGGCCAGGATGGCCCCCTCGGCCACGTTGCCCGCGTACGCGAGGCTGAGCTTGTTCAAGCCGTCTCCGATGATCTTGGCCTTGCCTGACTGGATCGCGTCCACCAGCCGGCCGATGCTGGCCCTGTCGCGAGGGCCGTACAGCCAACTCGGGCGGATCACCGTCGCCGCCAGCTTATCCTTGCGGTGAAAATCCCAAACCAACTGCTCGGCAATCACCTTAGCTTTACTATAATAACTCCACCTGTAGAGGTTCTGGCCAAGCGGCGCCGTCTCGTCCAGAATGACCCCTTCGCCGTCCACGTAGCCGTAGGCGCTGATCGAACTGATGTGCAGGAACCGCTGGACCTTGGCCTTGTCCGATGCTTCGAGCAGGTAGCGCGTGCCGTCAATGGTCACCCGCTGAAACTCGTCCCAGTGGCCCCAGTCGCCGACCTTGGCCGCCGAATGGTAGACCACGCGGACCCCCTCGCACGCCTCGCCCAGCGCCTGGCGGTCGGTCAGGTCGCCAAAGACCTTCTCGACCCCGAGGCTGTCGACAAACCGGGTGTCGGAACCTCTCCGAACAAGGACCCGCACCTTCTCGCCTCGCTTGACGAGTTGTTCCGCGATATGGCTGCCCAGCAGGCCCGTGGCGCCGGTGATCAGATTCATCTACTCGCTTCTCCGCAAAATTCGTTAGTGATTATGCCACTTGTTCCCGACCCATGGAGCCGGATCGGAACCCAAAGCTTACCGGACCAGACAACCAAAGTCCAGCAGAAGATCGGCGAATTGGGATCGCCGTCGCGGCATGACCGGCCTTGGTTCTGCACGTGTTCAGCCGCGCCCGCCCGAGGTAAAATTCCGATCCAAAACCGCGTTTAGGCGTGGCAAAACCGCGTTTCCAACCCTATAATGTATATCTTGCATTTTACCATTTCCGTGCAAAGGACGCACTTTCATGGCAGAGGAGAACAAGGAACGAATCGACGAGCTCCTGCTCGAAGACGAGATGCGGGACTCGTACCTGACCTACGCGATGAGCGTCATCATGTCGCGGGCCCTGCCCGACGTGCGGGACGGCCTGAAGCCTTCGCAGCGGCGTATTCTGGTGGCGATGAACGACCTGAACCTCGGGCCGCGCAGCAAGCATCGCAAGTGCGCCAAGATCGTCGGCGACACCAGCGGCAACTACCACCCGCACGGCGACCAGGCGACTTACGGCACGCTCGTGCGCATGGCCCAATCGTGGAACATGCGCTACACGCTGGTCGATCCGCAGGGCAACTTCGGCAGCATCGACGGCGATCCTCCCGCGGCCATGCGGTACACCGAGGCGAGAATGGCCGCCCCCGCGATGGAGATGATGGAGGACCTCAACCAGCAGACGGTGGACTTCCAGCCGAACTACGACGAGACGACCAACGAGCCCACGGTTCTGCCCTCGAAGTTCCCGAACCTGCTGGTCAACGGCACCACGGGCATCGCGGTGGGCATGGCGGCCAGCCTGCCCCCGCACAACCTGACCGAGATCTGCGACGCCCTGATCAAGGTGATCGAAGACCCCGACGTGACGATCAACGAGCTCTTCGAAATCGTCCAGGGCCCCGACTTCCCGACCGGCGGGATCATCTGCGGACGGGCGGGAATCCTCCACGGCTACAAGACCGGACGCGGCAGCGTGGTGGTCCGGGCCCGCATGCACACCGAAGAGGGACGCGCCGGCCGCACGCTCATCGTGGTCGACGAGATCCCCTACCAGATCCTCAAGACGACGATCACCGAACGGGTCGCCGCCTGCGTCAAGGGGGCGATCATCCCCGAGATCGCCGACGTGCGGGACGAATCCGACCGCAAGGGCATGCGCCTCGTCATCGAGCTGAAGCGCGACGCCAACGTGGACGTCGTCATCAACCAGCTCTACCAGCACACGCCGCTCCAGAGCAGCTTCTCGATCATCAACATCGCCCTGGTCAACCGCCAGCCGCGGACGCTGAACCTCCGCGAACTGCTCGACGCCTACCTGGCCCACCGCAAGGAGGTCATCCGCCGGCGGACCATCTTCCAGCTCCGCAAGGCCCAGCAGCGGGCCCACATCGTCGAGGGCCTGATTCTCGCGGTGGCGGACATCGACGAGATCATCGAACTGATCAAGCACAGCGCCGATCCGAAGGAGGCCAAAGAGCGGCTCATGCAGAAACCGCTGCGGCTCTCGGAGGAGGCCACCCTGCGCAAGCTGCTGCCGGAGAAGTTCGTCAGCGAGTCGGCGGGCCGCGACCGCTTCCTGACCGGTCCGCAGACCGACGCGATCCTCTCGATGCAGCTCCAGCGTCTCACGGGCCTCGAGATCGAACGGCTGGCCAACGAGTTCTCGAAGCTCACCGAACAAATCGAAGGTTTCGAAGCCATCCTGCGGGACGAGACGCTGATCCTCGACATCATCCGCGAAGACCTCTACGAGATGAAGGACAAGTACGGGGACAAGCGGCGAACCACCATCTCGAGCGAGGAACTCCAGGCCTTCGACATGGACGACCTGATCGCCGAAGAGGAGATGGCGGTAACGGTGACGCACGAGGGCTACATCAAGCGGGTGCCGCTGGACACCTACCGTTGCCAGGGGCGCGGCGGCCGCGGGATTCGCGGCTCCGACAACAAGGAAGGCGACTGGCTCGAACACCTGTTCACCGCCAGCACGCACGACTACCTGCTGTTCTTCACCAACCGCGGACGGGTCTATCGCCTGCGGGTCTACGACATCCCCGCGATGTCGCGGACCAGCAAGGGCCGCTCGATCGTCAATCTCCTGAAGCTCCAGCCCGAAGAGAAGGTGACCTCGATCCTGCCGCTCCACGAGATCTCCGAGCGTTTCGTGGTGATGGCGACCCGCCAGGGCGTGATCAAGAAGACGCCGCTGGGCGCGTTCGCCAACCTCCGATCGACCGGCATCATCGCCATTGGCCTGGACGCCGACGACGCCCTGATCCGGGTCGAGATCACCAGCGGAAGCGACGAGCTCATCCTGACCACCCGCGACGGCATGTCCATCCGCTTCCCGGAAGAGGACGTACGGGCCATGGGCCGGACGGCCCGCGGCGTCAAGGCGATCCGTCTGCGCGAGGACGACGAGATAGTGGACATGGCCGTCGCCGACCCGCAGGGGACGCTGCTGACCGTCTGTGAAAACGGCTACGGCAAGCGGACCGAAATGGACGAGTACCGGACGCAAAGCCGCGGCGGTATCGGCATCATCAACATCAAGGCCTCCGAGCGCAACGGCCGCGTGGTGGCGGCCAAGACGGTGCGGGACGAGGACGAGCTGATGATGATCACCGCCAACGGCATTGTCATTCGCCTGGACCTCAAGGACATCCGCGCGATCGGGCGCAACACCCAGGGCGTTCGGCTGATCCGGGTGGACGAGGGCGACAAGCTGGTCGCGGTCGCCCGCGTCGTACCGGAAGATGACGAGGAAAACGGCAACGGCGACGCCAAGGACGACGGCAACGGCAAGACGACGTCGTAGGGCCGGTCGATCCGAACGCGGCCCGAGACTACTCCGGTTGGCCCTGCGCCCCGTCCAGCGTCTTCAGGTGCGAGGACATCCCCGCCGCTGAGCCGTCGAAATAGCGGTCGATCACCGTCCGAAGGATCATCCGCCTGGCCTCCGCGGCGTCCAGAACGGTCTGGTAGCGGTCGGCCCGGCCGATCCGCATCCGCCGAAGCCATCCCTTCCGCAGCAGCACCTGGACGATAGTCAGGACAGTGGTATACGCCAGCCGGCGCCGCGGCCGCAGGGCCTCGACCAACTGCCGCACCGTCATCGGCCCGCCCGTCCACAGGCACTGAAGCACCATGGCCTCGTTCGGCGTGGGAAGGTTTGCACTGATTGACGTCTCCCGAAGCACCGCACAACGTTCCTCAAGAACCGCCAATCAGGTTAACTCGGCGCCGGACGTATTGCCAGTACCAAGCTCCGGGTATACCGACACGTGGTGGATATAGTGAGGGTAACCACCGACCTAGCGGTGATCGGGCACAGCCGGGCGGAATCATCCGTTACCGGTCCGTGCCCGTCGTCGTCGCTCTGGACGCCCTGCCACGGGACTCGTGACACGCGGAAGCCGCAACAGCCGTTGCTACACCGTGCCGCCGGTCTCCAGCGTCTGGAACGCCGCGGTGATCAGGGCCGCGATCAGGGTCTGGGCGCTCTGCTCAAGCCCGCCGATCACCGTATCCTGCACCGATTCGTCGCAACCCATCAGCATGATCGACGACGCACAGGTGGTCAGGAACGCCATTACGTGAAACCGTTTCATAAATCATCTCCCGAGAAATACTTCTTGCCTTGAACCTGGAGATACCGTTTCGCGGCCTGGATCCCGCTGTAATCCGGCGTGAAGCTCTGCCCGATTATATCTTTCAGGGCCCGTACCGCCAACCGCTGGATCCGCTCATTGCCCTTATAGAGCATGTCAACGATCATGGGGAGCCCGCCGTAGTCCTGCAGCCGTCCGAGTGCGCGGGCGGCCGCGATCCGCACCTCGATGTGAGGATCGTTCTCCATTAAGTTTACCAATTGTTTTCGAATCGCGTGGGCATTAAGAAAACCTAAGCCGTCGGCGGCCGCAATACGGACCCGATGGTTCGGGTCGCCCAACAGGTTTGACAGTCCCACCGCCGCCTGCTCGCCGCCCAGCTCGGTCAGGCACTCAGCCACCCGACAGCGAACCGCCGGGCTGCCTTCCTTGGTCAGGCTGCGCAGGACGCCCACCGCCTCGTCCCGCCGCTCCCGCGCCATGGCCAAGGCGGCCTCGCAACTGGCCAGATGCAACGTCTCATTGTTTTCGGCTGTCAGTGTGGCCGCCTCGCCCATAGTCTCTCCTGCAGAGTATTTGCCCCATGTTTCCGCAGCCTGCCATAGGCACTATCGGCAACCGGCTTGGGCGTCTGTAGTTGCCCTGATAGCCTTTATCGGACCGCATCCGCCGGGTTCGCAGGCTCCGCGGAACGGCGTCCGGCAAGTAATTGTCACCGGACAAAACGCCGATACGACAGCAGGCGCAGTGATCGGCACAATCGGTTCACCGAAGGCAGGAAGACCCTATGAAACGCCAAGACAACCACACCGAACGCGGTCGCCCCTGGAAACCCCTCTACAAGCAGGCGATGAGCTTCTACGAGGCCGGCAACTTCGCCCAGGCTGCGGAGCTCTTCAATCAGATCGCCGACGCTCCGGGTGTCCACGGACATCTTGCCCGCTTCTACCACAGCCGGTCGTGCCGCAAGGAAGCGGAGATGCGGATGTCCGCCGGGCAGTACGATCTGGCCTCGGTGTTTCTCAACAAGGCGATCGAGAGCAACGGCCGGTGCCCCACGCTCCTGTCGTTCCTGGCGGAGTGCCATCTGCATCAGGGGCGCTACGGCCAGGCGGGCCTGCAGTTCGAAGGGCTGGCCGAATTGGGCGACTCGCCGGATCGGATGGCCTTCAAAGCCGCGCTGAGCTATTACCTGGCCGGACGATCGGAACGGGCGATCGAGGTCCTCAAAGACCTGGTCCAGAAACACCCCGACCGTTTTGAGTTCAATCACCAACTGGGCATGATGCTGGCCGCCGAAGGCCAGGCCGATCGCGCGATCCCCTACCTGAACCAGGCATGCACGCTTCGCCGGGATTCCGCGGAATGCCAGTGGCGGCTTGGACTGGCCCACGGGGCGGCGGGCCACAGTTTCGAAGCGGTCCACCACCTCCAGAAGGCCCACCGGCTGGACCCGGGCAACAACTGGATCTTGACCCACCTGACCATGGCCGCCCGCCAGGCCCGCCACTTCGGCTTGGAGGTTGATGTCCAGGTCGTGCGGATCGAAGAGGCCAAAACGCCTCGGCAACAGGACGACCTGGATCGCCTGGCTGAGCTGATCGCCGGCGAACCCGATTTCGTGACCGCATTCCTGGACCTCCCCCGCAGCGGCATGGACGAACAGATATTCAGCGCCCTGCTCGAGATCCTGCGCCGGGCCCTGGCCCGCCATCCGGAATTCGCCGACCTGCACTTCCACACCAGTTGCGTCTGCCAGCGGCTGGGACGGACCGACGAGGCCATCGAGCACTCGCGACAGGCCCTCGACCTGAATCCGCGTTTCGTCAACGCGCTGATCCATCTGGCCAGGCTCTACGCCGACACGCACCAGCACCAGCAGGCGATCGCCCGTCTCCAGGCGGCCATCGTCAACGGGGCCAACTACGCCGACGTGCACTACCTGCTGGGACAGCTCTACCAGAACCAGGGATATCTGGAGCAGGCCAAACGCCACTACCGCCAGGCCCTGAGCATCAATTGCGACTTTCACGCGGCCAGGCAAGCCCTGGACGCCATGGCAGCCTAGAGAAGAGGGAGAGACGGCATCATGTCACAACTGCTCGAAGTCTTGGGTAAAGGGCTGGTCAGCAGCCTCTGGTGCATCTTCGGCAAACACCTCTCCCGGTTCGAAGGCAAGGTCGAACCGCTGCGAATCCGACTCGTCGAACGCCCCAACGACCCCGAACTGCTGATCACCGCCGCCGTCTCCTGCTACCGGGGGGGCAAATACGACCAGGCCCTGCTCCACCTCGACCGCCTCGCCGCCCAGGACGCCGGCTACCAGACCGAAATCGCCATGACCAGGGCCTGCGTATTCGAAGCCCTCGGACACCGCGACAAGGCCATCGACGTCCTCAAGGAACTCGACTCGCGCATGGAAGAACCCAACGCGGGCGTCCTCTTCTCCATCGGAGAACTCTGCGAAACCACCGAACGGGTGGACGAGGCGATGGAGTACTACACCCGTGCGGCCGAGATATCGAGCAGCCTCTACAACGCCCACCAGCGACTCGCCGCCATCCGGGTGGTGCGCGGACAGATCGAACGGGCCATCGAACACTATCAGCAGCTCTGCCACATCGACCCGATGGACACCGAGGCACGGGTGACGCTCGGCTGCCTGCTGCTCAACAGCGGTCAGCCTCGCCGCGCCGTCGGGGAATTCCAGGTCGCCCTGACCATCGAACCGGACAACTGGGCCCTCCAGAACGACCTGGTCGCAGCCCAGGACAGGGCAGGCCAGTATGAGCAGGCGATCGACACCCTCAAGCAGTTGATGGACAAGCACGGCGAGTTTCCCGACAGCTACCTGCAGATGGCGGAGCTCGAAATCAAACTCGGACGCGACGATGAGGCGATGGACTGCTTCCAGAAGGCCCTCGAACTGCATCCGAACTACCTCGAGGCCATCGTCAAGTTCGGCACCCACCATCTGCGGATGGGACGGTACATCGAAGCGGCGGAGACCTTCAGCCGCGCCGTGGAAACCAACGACCGCCTGCTGAACGCCTACGTCGGTCTGGCGGTGGCCCAGCAGCACGCCGGATGGACCGATCGGGCCGCCGAGACCATCGACCTGGCCGTGGCCGTCGAACCCAACACTACCATGCTCTTCGGCGAGATCGCCAAACTGGAGCTCAAGGCCTCGGCCGCCGAAAAGGCACAGGCCTACCTCAAGGACGACGGCGATCCCGCCGAGACCGGCTCGGAACTCTTGCGCATCCAGACCGACCGGTTCTCCGAGGCCCTCCAGCAGTGCCCGAACCGCGCCGACTGGCACTACCGCTACGGCCTGCTCTTAAAGGCACAGGGCCACACCGCCCAGGCCATTGGAGCCTTCGAGGAGGCGGTGGCGATCAACCCGCACTACGTCAAGGCCATGGTCAAGCTCGGCCTGAGCCTCTTTGAACTCGGCGAGACCGACCGGGCCCGCTCGTGCCTCGAGCAGGCGGTGACCCTCGAACCGTCCTACGCCGATCTGCACTACCAGTTGGGCCTCATCTACGCCAACCAGCAGAGCTACTACCTCGCCGTCGAGGAGTTTGAGAACTCCCTTAAACGCAACGGCGGCGACGTGCGGGTCAGGGTGGCTCTTGCCCAGGCCCTCGAGAACATCGGCATGGTGGACCGGGCGCGGGCGTCGTGGAAGGCCGTCCTGGAACTGGCTCCTCACACCGAACAGGCCAAACTCGCCGAAATGGCCCTGGAGAACTGAGCCGCGAACGGCATCCTGCGGCAGGCGCCAACCACCGGCCTCGCGACAGGAACCCTGACGTGGCTGTCAGGAAATCCAGCAGGAAGCCCTACGAAACGTGAGAGCACCGGCCCTCGCACGCCTCACGTCGCGCTACTCCCGATCCCATAGCCAGGTCAGATTGCCCAGCCGGTCGCGATCGTGCGGGGCCGCGTGCAGATCGGCCCACAGGACGTTCGTCCGGCCGTTGTGCCGGCCGCTTGGCGGGTTCGGATCGTTGGGAATCGGGCTGAAGTAATCCGGCGTGACGTGCCAGTTAAGCCCGTCCTTCTCAGCCAGCAGCACCGACTGCGACGGCGAACCGATCGTCCAGAGGTTCGTCTTTTCGGGCCCAAGCCCGTAGAAGCCGTTAAGGCCGTAGTCCGGCCAGACGTCCCACCAAAATGCCGGCCGAGACCCGATCGCCGCCGTCCGCTCCGGGCAGTCGTACAAGGCAAAGCCGAACTGACGGCATGAATGCCACGTTGTCGTCTCGCCACGACGGTGCCGAAACTCCCCCACCCAATAAGTCGTGGGATTGTCGAACCCGATCCATGACCCGGGGATGGCATAGACCATCGGCCGGTAGAACCACTGCGTGCCCGGCATTCCCGACGCCGGGTCGCCATACGGGACGACTCCCGCGTTGTCGCTCAGGTAGAGTTCGAAACACGTTCCCCATTCCCGACACTGCGACAGGCATACCGCCCAGCGACCCTGCTGCCGCGCCGCGGTCAGAGCCGGGAGCAGAATGGCCACCAGCACCGCGACGATCGCGACCACCACGAGAAGCTCGATCAGCGTAAAAGACCCCGAACGGCCGACTCTGGAGGTCGATTTGGTGTGGAAAACTCGCTTCATCGGAGACTCTCCTGGTCGCTGTGTTCGAAGCACTCCTGGGGCCACGCGATGATCCGCGGGTTCGAGTCCAGCACGAAGGGTTCCGTCCGCCACGACTCATCCTGCTTGGCGACGCCGATCCGAATGCTCCCGCCGGTCACCAGGTCCGTCGTTTCCACTTCCTTGATCTCGCCGCCTTCAGGCCACACGAAGCGAACCAGCGGGCCGTTCGTTTCGCGGTTGTACCGCCCCGCCCGCCAGTAGAGGCTCACCAGCCCCCGCTTCGTCCTGAACCAGTGGCACTGCGGCCCTTGGATCGGCGAGAACGATTCCTCAGGGCCGGTCTGCCAGGCGTCGCCGACCGGAGGCTCTGCGGGCAGACACTCCAGCGCCGCCGGGGCGTCAATCACCTCGTGCCCGCCTCCCAGCATCGAAGCCAGACGGGCGAAGGCCTCGACCGCCGGTTTCGGCTGCATCGCGTGGTCCAGCAATCCGAAGTTGTGCTCGCTTTCGAAGAGGTCAGGACCGTCGTTCATCAGGTCGTACACGCACACCGCCGAGACCTCCGCGGTCAGGCTCTGGACCACCATGCGGACCAGATACGCCGCCTGGGCCTCGGGCGTAAAACCGTACGAAAGCCCCACGCCGCGGCCCGGAAGGTACGTCGTGTAGCCGACTTCGGTAATCCAAATCGAAGGATCGTCGTCGATCTTGCGGCCAAGCTCGCGAAGCCGGCGGATCAGCGACGAGAAACTGTGGTCGTCGTCCACGGTCGCCACGCCGTCGCGAGCCAGAATCTCCGGCCCGCCATACGGCATCGTCTCCGGCGGCAGGCGGAACGGGTATGGATGCTCCGCCAGGCCGTCAAGCTCCACCAGCCGCTCTCCGAACCGGTTGAGCAGGTGGTGCGTGGCCGGCGGCGAGCCTCCGCTGCTGATGATCACCGCCTCCGGATTGCCCTCGCGGACCGCCTTCGACGCCTTCTCGACCATCTCCGCGAACTTCTCGACCCACGGACTCTCGCCCGCGCCATTCCACTGGCCGCCGTACTGGGCCCGGAACCACATGTTCTGCGGTTCATTCCAGATCTCCCACACGTCGATCCGGCCGCGGAAATGGGCGGCCATGAACCGGCACCAGTTGGCATACGCGTCCGGATCGAGCGGGTTCTCGTAGAGGTGGTTGCCGTAGGTCAGCGAGAAGATCAGCCGGATCCCCGCGTCGGTCGCCTGGCGGATCCACGCCTCGTTGACCTCATCGATGGCGTATCGGCCCTTCTCGGTCTCGACCTGGTGCCAGTAGATCTCGTCCTTGATCCAACTCACCCCCATCTTCCGCATGAACGGCAGAAGGGGTCCGAAATCCCAGCTGTGCCGACCGAAATGGCCCTGAACGCCGAATCGCTCGATCGGTTCGGGGTATTCCTGGGCCGCCGTCATGCCCGCACAGGCCGCCATAATCATCATGGCCATCCACACTCGATGCGTTGTACTCAATGTTGTGCTCCGCTGGCGTCCACTCGTCGAAGCGGATAGGCGCTGGCGTACCCGCACCGGCTCGAAAGCTCCGGCCAGATCGGTTCGTTGTCCGCCCACAACATCGGCCAGAGGAACCGGTCAACCCATCGCGTGCCCTCGCCGTTCCAGTAGCAGCGCACGCTTGACGCCGACACCCACGCGACCTCGCCGCCGATCCCGACGACGTTCCAGCCGCGATCCGGACCCTGTTCGCCGTGGTTCGACGCCATCGGAAGACCGTCCGCAAGCCGGTACCACGGACCGTCCGCCAGGATCGCCCCGAAGTAGTCACGGCTGTAGTACTGCCACCGCGCAGCCATGTGGTCCACCCACACGTGTCGCGGGTGCCAGCTTTCCCAACCCTCGGAGTAAATGATGTAGCTCGACCAGATCTCCACCTCGTCGTCGCCCAGACTCCCGCCCGGCCCATACGCGCCCGGCGGATAGCTCCAGTTGTCCCACCGCCGCTGGAAGTCGCTCGCCGCCGAGCCGGTTCCCGCATCCGACGGACAGACGATCGTCGCGAAGTTGTTCAGGTCGCCCGTATAAAAGTAGTGGGCCAGCCCCATCCGCAAAAACGGCACGTCGCCCTGCACCCGCGACGGATGCCAGTCGTGAGTCCCCGCCGCCACCCGGTCGTTCTGCGCGTCGGCATACGTGTTGACCGCCATGGCCGCCTGCCGCAGATTGTTGCCGCACACCGTCCGCCGCGCCAACTCGCGGGCCAAGTTCAACGCCGGCAGCAGCATCGACACCAGCACCGCGATGATCGCGATGACCACCAGCAGTTCAATCAGTGTAAAGGCCGCCGCCGACCGTCTCAGACCGGCGACACACGAACCGGATCTGCCGCCTTCAATGCCCGTCATGCCGACTCCCTTCTGATCAGTTCGACCGGTATACAGATGTGCACCGGCGGACGGACGGTCCCTTCGATCAGCCCGTGGATCAGCCGGCCCGCCTCATAGCCCGCCTTGTCGTAGTCCGCATGCACCGTCGTCAGCGACGGCTTGACCATCGTCGCCAGCGGCAGACCGTCGTTCCCGACCACCGCCAGATCCTTGCCCACGACCAACCCTCGGTCCAAAGCCGCCTTGTAGAGCCCGCGGGCCGACCAGTCGTTGAAGCAGTACACGCTGGCCGGCAGTTCGATCGTTTCCAACATCCGAAGTGCGGTCTGGTACGACGGCAACCACCGCTTCTCCGAACCCCAGTACCGCACATCGATATCCGGCACCGAAACCCGCCACACGTGGCCTTCCACGTTATCGAACCCCGCATCAGCCATCGCGGCGTGATGCCCCAGTCGCCGGTCCCCCGCCAACTCCCCTTCCCGCGGCTCCCCGATAAACCACACCGGACGGCGGTACTTCTCGATCAGGTAATGCACCGCCTGATACGCCCCCATCCGGTCGTCCGAACGCACCGTGCTGATCGGAAGATCCCACAACGACCGGCACGCCACCACCGGCACGCCCCGCTCAACCAGCCCCGTCAGCACCTGCCGGTATCGCTCGTGTTGGTAGGGATATACGAACACCCCCTCAGCCGGGTAGCTCTCGAAGTTCTCCAGCGCCTCCAGCAGACGCTCGTGATCCTCGCACAGCAGGCCGTGAAACTCCAGATCATGCTGGTCGGCGTAAGCCTTCATGCCCTCAAAAATGCGGACCGCCGGCCAGTCCGTCATCGCCGCCCACGCCGCTGAGATGGTCACCTTCCGCGCGGTACTCACACCGCGATTCGCCCCCCCGACAACCTGCCCCTTCGTCGCCACCGGTACGACCGCCCCCCGCTTGGGATGCTTCTGGAGCTTGCCTTCCTCGGTCAGAATGGCCATCGCCCGACGCAGCGTCGATCGCGACGCGCCGTACCGCCCCACCATATCACTCTGAATCGGAAGGAGCGACCCCGGCTTATAATGACCATCCTCAATGTCCCGGAGAATCTGACGACTCAGCCGAACCGCCTTGCTGTTGTAGGTGATCTCCGTGATACTCACTCGGCCACCTCACAAAAAAACGCCTGCCACGTCCAATGTCTTTGTATCAGAAATCCAGCCACAGGTCAAGCATTATCGACCGTTATGGTCACAAATTTGACCACTATGGCCAGTATTGAATGCCGCGGATGATCCTGATAGACTGACGTGGCAGGCACGGGTGGCGATGAAAAGGGCGGATAGTGACTGAGGCGCAAGCGAGTACGGGTAGTTCGGACGGCGGCATCCGCATCGAGTGCCCCCACTGCCAACGCGGCTATGTCGTGCCACCTCAGCTCCTGACCGCGGCTGAAGGGCAGGACCGCAAGGTCCGATGCCGCGGTTGCGGGCAGACGTTTTCCATCACCCAACCGGTCGCGAGGACGGCCAGCCAGTTGCCTGCGGACAGTTCGCCGGACGAAACGGCCTCGTCCTTGAACATTCCCGACTCGATCCAGTGCCCTTCCTGCCGACGGATATACAGCCTCTCCGACGGCGCTAGAGCCAAGCTCTCGCGTCTGCCTGCCAGGATGCAGTGCAGCCACTGTCGAAGTTGCTTCGAGTTGCCCGATGCCGCCCCCCCGGCGGCGACCGCTGAGGCGGCGCAGTCCCCCACCCAGGACTTCGAGGAGTTCATCCCGAAAGAGACCAGGCCCTGCCCGTTCTGCGGCGAGCCCATCGGCGTCGAGGCGACCAAGTGCAAGCACTGCGACGAGTGGATGACGGGCAAGTGTCCAACCTGTTTCCGGGAGGTGCCGGTCAACGCGATCGCGTGCCCGTCCTGCGGGACGCCGACCGTCGGCATCGCGATCAACCGGCCCCTGGCCGTCGCCGCCCACCACCACGAGCCGCTGCGTCATGACACGACCCTGGCCACCCCGGCCGGCTTCTGGCTTCGGTTGGCTGCGTTCTTTATCGACGCCTTCGCCCTGGTGATCATCCTGCTCCTGGCCGATCCGCTGATCGGCTTGGCCGTCGGCGGAACGCCGGTTGAGACGGTCTTCAGCCTTCTGGTCGAGTGGCTCTACTTCGCCCTGATGGAGCGATCGGCCTACCAGGGCACGCTCGGCAAGATCCTGGTGGGCCTGATCGTAACCGACGTTCAGGGCCATCGGATCTCGTTCTGGCGGGCCACCGGGCGCTACTGGGCCAAGATGCTCTCGGCCCTGACATTCGGAATTGGGTTCATCGTTGCCGGCTTTACGGAGCGCAAACAGGCCCTGCATGACCTGGCCGCCGGCACGCTGGTCTACAGGACTCGATAGTGAACTGCCCGTTCTGCGAACATGTCGTTCCGCTTGACCCGGCCGCTCTGGAGGGCCAGACGCGGCCGGCGCCAATCCGCTGCGAGTCCTGCGGCCGAAACGTCGAACTGGTCTGGGCTTTGCCGGAGATGGCCCTGCGCCTCGTTCGTCCCGGGCCGGTGCTCAAGGCCCTGCCGCGGTCAGCGGGCGGCCAACCGACAGGTTCACCGCTGAGGCGCTGCCCATTCTGTGGAGGCTCCGTCCTGGCGCACGCCCAGAAATGCCGGCACTGTCGGCGCTGGCTTTGTCGCACCTGCCCCGGCTGCGGCGGATCGGTGCCGTCCGAGGCCAGCGTATGCCCGACCTGCGGTCAGCGGCATCTGGGTATCCAGGTCGCCTCTCCGGGCCTCGGACCGCCCGGCGAAGCCCCGGGCAACCACTTGACCGATCCCTGCCGAATCTACCGCGGCCGTCCGGTCCGCCCGGTCGACTTTGTCGGCCACCTGCTTTCGCTGCAGGAGAAGATCCTGCTGTTGGATCTTCGGATGGGGAATCGCAGCGTGCCGATCAACATTGAATCGCACCTGCGTCACTTCGCCCGCGAGCATGGCGATTTCCCGATTGTCGTGCGGGTCAACCAATACGCCCCCAGCGGCGAGTTTCACCTGCTGGTGGCCAATCAGCGGATATGGTCGTTCCTGCGTCTGGTCTACGGCACGTGGCATCTGATTGTGTACACTCTCGCGCCCTGGCGGCTGTTCGGGGGCGACTGCTATCAGCCGCTGACCAACACGGTGCACCTGTTTTCGGGCCACCTGGGCGTCGCCCTTCACGAGATGGGCCATGCCGCCGACTTCGCCCGACGACGCTACCCGGGCCTCTACATGGTCGCCCGCATTTTGCCGCCGGTCACGCTCTATCAGGAGTACGTCGCGTCGCGCTACGCGGTCCGGTATCTCCGCTCGATCGGCGACGTGACGGCAGAGCAGGAGGCGTACAAGGTCCTGGCGCCGGCGTTTTTCACGTATCTCTTCGGGACCATTGTTCCCGCCCGCCTTCAGGCGTTCATCTTCCTGCCCTTCATCCTGCTCGGTCACGCCATCGGCCGGATGCTTTCCCGCCGCGTTGGCGGGCCGGCCCGTTCCGACACGGCTCAGAGAATCTCGAATCAATTTGCAGAAATCCCTTAAGAGCTCTTGCGTTTCGTAGGTTCGCTGTTAAACTATCAACCGTCGGAGTCCCCCGCTAGTCGGGGGCAGAGCAGATCTGTATACGGTCGGACGCAATGCAGGCGGCAGAGAGTGCCTATCGCATGATCTAGGGACGCCGCGGAATGCCCGAATGGTCCGAGCAACTTGAACGGCAGCTTGCCAGCGCCCTGGCGCGGTGCGCGCCGCAGGTCCGTTTTGACGGCCGGGACGCGGGGGCCCTGTGGCTGTGGCAGGCCAAGCGCAAGGCCGCCCTCAATGAGGCGCTGGGCCTTGACGTGCCCACGGTCTACGGCCCTCCCAAAGCCACACTCGTCAAGGGCCAGGAAAAGGCTGTGGATCAGTTCCAGGTCTGGTCGGTGGAGACCGAGCCCGGCGTGGCCCTGCAGGTTCACATGCGGGCGGTGGCGGCCCTGGCGGGTCGGCCGGGGGCGATCGTGATCAACCTCGCCGACCGCTTCGATCCGGCGGAGCACGAGACGTTCTGTGGCAGGATCAATGCGATGGGCCTGACCGCGGTGAGCCTGACACCTCGCGGTCTGCACGACAACAGCGTCTGGTCGCTGGCGGCGGCGTATCTGGGCCTGGGCCAGTCGTACGCGGGCGTGGCGGTCAGCGATTTGTTGCGGGTGGTCGATCACATCGAGAGTCTGCTGGAGGTCGAATCGGAGCCGCTGATCGTGCTGGGGTCCGGCTGGCTTGTGCCGGTAGTGCTGGCCTTTGCCGCCCTGGATCAGCGGATCACCGGGTTGGTCATTGGTTTTGGCGACGGCGAGACTCTCGGCGGCCCCACCGATCGCCCGCCGCTGTTCATGAACGCGTACATGCACCTGGGGCCCAACCCGGTTCTGACGCTGGCGCAGTGCGTAGTTCCCAAGCCGATGCTCCTGTCGAATTTCCCGGAGCGTTCGGTCGGCTGGCTGACCAACGGCAAATCGGGCGTACTGGCGCCGACCGAGCAGCTCAAGCAACTGACCGAGACCTATCACGTGGCCGGGCATCCGGACCGATTGGAGTTGACCGGAACCGCCGCGGGACCCGATGAACGGCTCGAGCAGCTTCGGCATTTCCTGGAGGATCATTTCACGACGATCGATTGAGCGCGTGGACGGATTCGCGTGGCGACACTGCATGCCTGACCCATGCCGGGGGCTATCAGGTTGGCTGATTTTCATTCAAGGGGCCCCTGATCGTTGCCGATTATAAGGAGGGAATCCTTTGTGTACCGGCGAGAGTGGGACTGTGTGATGATTCAGGAAGGCGGAAAGAACTACAGATATTCCTCGCGAGGACCGGTGGTGGTTATCGGCGACCTTCACGGCCATTACCCCGGCCTGGTCAGCATTCTGCGCCACACCGGTCTGGTCGGTGAAGACTTGCGATGGTCCGGCGGCGAGGCCACACTCGTGCAGATCGGGGACCTGTTTGGACGCGGCGATGAAGGCAAGCACTGCTGCGAACTGCTGATGAACCTGGAGACGCAGGCCAGCGAGTTCGGCGGCCGGGTTATTACGTTGTTGGGTAACCACGAGGCGATGGCGACGCACTTTCATCTGCGTTACATTACGACGGCTGAGATGGCCAACTTCGTGACCGCGCCCCCAGAGCGTCAGGATCCGCAAACCGCGTTCATCGAAGCGGTCAGCAACGCGAGTGCGCTGGGGCGCTGGCTGCGCACGCGGCCCGCGGCGGTGATGGTCAACGACGACCTGTTCGTACACGGCGGCCTGGAGTGGGACTGGGCCCGGATGGGGATGGCATGGATCAACTCGCAGGTGCACGAGGACATGGCTGAGGAGGTAGTCTACCGGTCGCTGGGTCCGACCAGCCCGCTCACCTCGCGGACCGGCCCGCTGTGGAACCGCCGCCTGATTACGTCGGCGTCGAGCAGCGGCGCCGGCGAAGATATCGAGATGACGCTCGCGGCCCTGGATGCGCGGTCGATGATCGTGGGCCACACGCCGTCGCAGACGGTCACCGAGGACGGGCAGCGGATGATCGTCTCGAAGTATGGAGGCCGGCTGATCGGCGTCGACGTGGGCATCCATCCGCTGTTCGGCGGCACCTACGGTTGGCTTGAGATCGACGGCGACCGCATGGTCGGCCGGTCAATGCCTTCGCCTCACCAGGCGGAACTCGAGCCCCTTCCGCCGGACCTCATGGACGAGTTGACCGTTTGAGGAACATCTCGCGGATTTCCCGCAGCGGATAGCCGCTGCGGTTGAGACGCCCGATGGTCCGAATCTTCCTGATCGTTTCACGATTGAAGAGTCGCCGGCCGCCCCTGGTCCGCGAGTTCTCCTCGATCAACCCGATCATGCAGTAGTATTGGACGGTCTGGGTCGAGACTCCCGCCTCGCGGGCCAGTTCGCCGATCCGCAGCAGGTCGTTCTCGCTTGGGCTCTCGCCGCCCACCGTCCGGGCCCTCCTTAACTCTCCTCGTTATCGAACAGCGGCGTCTCGTCTTCCTGCGCGGGCATCCGTCGTCCGATGACCGTCTTGATGTTCAGGTGATCGCAGGCCGCCTGAGTGGCGATCCGGCCCTGGCGGGTCCGGGCGATGAGGGCGACCCGCAGCAGGTACGGCTCGACCACGTCCTCGAGCGTATCCCGGGCCTCTCCCAGGGTGGCGGCCAGGGCCTCGATGCCCGCCGGCCCGCCGCCGTAGGTGTGGATCAGCGTGGCCAGGTACTTGCGGTCCAGACCATCCAAGCCCAGGTGATCCACGCCCTCGAGTTCCAGGGCCTGGGTTACCGCGTCGCTGGTGATCTTGCCGCTCGTCTTGACCTGGGCGAAGTCGCGCACCCGGCGGAGCAGCCGGTTGGCGATCCGCGGCGTGCCGCGGGAGCGCCGGGCCACCGTCCGCAGGGCCTCCTCGTCATACTTCAGATTCAGAATCTGCGAGCTTCGGCGGACCCGCTCGAAGAGCTGCTCGTCGCTCCAGTAATCCAGGTGGGCGGTGATGCCGAACCGGCTGAGCAGCGGGGCGCTGAGCAGGCCGGCCCGCGTCGTGGCGCCGAGGAGCGTGAACGGCTTGACCGGCAGCTTGATGACTCGGGCGTGCGGGCCCGAGTCGACCACGAAATCGACCGAGAACTCCTCCATCGCCGGGTACATGAATTCCTCGACGGCGATGGGCAAGCGATGGATCTCATCGATGAACAGGACGTCGCCGGACTCCAGGTTGGTCAAGATGCCCATCACGTCCGCGGGACGCATCAGGGCCGGGCCGCTGGTAATCCGGATCTTGGAGCCCATCTCGTTGGCAATCACGTGGGCCAGCGTGGTCTTGCCCAAGCCGGGCGGCCCGTGCAGCAGCACGTGCTCGACCGGTTCGGAACGCTGGCGAGCCGCGGTCACCGCGATCCGCAGCTTTTCGAACAGGTCCGAGGTGCCGATGCACTCGTCGAGGGTCTCCGGGCGCAGCGTCCGGTTGAGGACCTCGTCGTCCGGGCCCAATGAGTTCTGGGACAAGACTCTCTCTCGCGTCATTCCTTCCGTCCCGATTTAAGCTTGTAGACCGCCTCGACAATCCTGGCTGGATCGTCCAGCGGCTGGTTATCCACGGCCTTGCGAACCAGTTCCACCGCGTCGATGCGTCGCTCGCCGAGACTCAGCAGGATCTCGACCGCCTCGCGTTCGGCCTGGCCCAGGTCAGCGACCGGAACCGCAGTTGCCGCGGCCGCGCCAACCGCCACGAACCGGTCCATGCGTCCTCGAAGCGAGGCCACCAACTGCTCGGCTGAACGCTTGCCGATTTCCGGCAGCGTGGCGATGATCTTGACGTCGCCGCGTTCGATCGCCTCGGCGATCCACGCCGGCGGCCGGGCCATCGCCTTGAGTGCCTTGCGCATGCCCAGGCCCTTGACCTTGGTGAATTCCATGAAGAACCGCCGGTCGATCGCGTCGAGGAATCCGACCAGCCGCGGGTAGATGTTGGATCCGACGGCTGAACCTTCGTAGTACTGGATGGTGTGGAAGGTCACCTCGCGGCCAATCTGCATCTGCAGTTCCGCGTTCACGAACGCGGGCACGCACAGTTCATAGCAGATCCCGTCCCGATCGACGACCGCGGTGTCGCTGTCCGCCTGCACCAGTTTACCCGTTATCCGAACGATCATAGACTGCCGTCCGCAAAGAGTTCAGTGTACGTGTGCCGATCAGGCCCGTCAATGGGCGCTGCGGCCCACCCTGGTTCGATTGGACTCCAATTATACCAAACATTTGTTAAAAGGGGAGCGGTTTCCGGCGATTTCGCAAAGATTCTGTGTCCCGTTTGGCCCGTCCAAGGGCTGGACACCGGGCCGTTTGGGGATTAAGATCGCCTCTCGTTTTGCGGCTGACATGCAGCTTTTCCACCTGGTGAATTGAGGATGGCATGACCGATCGGACAGCGTTTGTAACGCCGGGACGTTTCATCGTCGGATGCAACTATTGGGCGGCTCACGCCGGAACCGCGATGTGGCGGGACTGGCGGCCCGAGGTGATTGACCGGGACTTAAAGGTGCTGGCCGAGGCTGGGCTTCAGATCATCCGGGTCTTTCCGCTCTGGCCGGACTTCCAGCCGATCCATCTGCTGAGAAGCTGTCAGGGCCATCCCGCGGAGTACCGTTTCGGCGAACAGCCGCTAGGCGATGATGAGGCCGGGCAGGCCGGTGTCTCGGCCGAGGCGATCGAGCGTTTCGCCGAATTCATCGCCATCGCCGAGCGGCACGGCCTGAAGCTCAGCGTGGGTCTGGTCACCGGCTGGATGAGCGGCCGCCTGTTCGTCCCGCCCGCCCTGGAAGGGCTCGATGTCCTGACCGATCCGCGTGCGATTCTCTGGCAGGTGCGGCTGGTGCGGTACTTCGTCCGGCGGTTCCGCGACGAACGGGCGGTCATCGCGTGGGGCCTGGGCAACGAGTGCAACTGCATGGGCACCGCCACTCGCGAGCAGGCGTGGGTGTGGGCCGCGACGATCGCCGACGCGATCCGCAGCGCCGATCCCAGTCGTCCAGTCATATCGGGCATGCACAGCCTCTTCGCCGGTCCCGAAGGATCGTGGACGATCGGCGACCAGGCCGAGTTGACGGACGTGCTGACCACCCATCCTTACCCCCTGTTCACTCCCGGCTGCGACCTGGACCCGCTGAACACAATGCGGAGCTGCCTGCACGCGACGGCTGAGACCCGGCTGTACGGCGACGTGGGCGGCCGCCCGTGTCTGGTCGAGGAGTTTGGCACGCTCGGTCCGAACGTCGGCAGTGACGCCGTCGCCGCCGACTACCTGCGCACCAACCTGTTTTCGCTGTGGGCCAACGACGGCCGGGCGCTGCTGTGGTGGTGCGCCAACGAGCAGTCGCACCTGGAGGCTGCGCCCTACGATTGGGATTCGATCGAGCGCGAACTGGGGTTGCTGCGCTGTGACCATTCGGCCAAACCGGTACTCGGGGAGTTGGGGCGCTTCCGTCGGCTGATCGAGGCGATGCCGTTCGAGGCCCTGCCGCCGAGGCTGACCGACGCGGTCTGCATCCTGACCCGCGGCCAGGACACATGGCGCAACGGCTATGCCGCGTTCATTCTCGCCAAGCAGGCGGGTTTCGATTTCGAGTTCCAGTTCGCCGATCAGCCGATCCGCGAGGCCCCGCTTTATCTGCTGCCGGGACTCTGCGGCCAGCAGTGGATGCGCCGGCGGCGGTGGCTTGAGCTGCTGGCCAGGGTCGAAGCCGGGGCGACGCTGTATATGTCCTACGACTCAGCCATCATCAGCTCGTTCGAAGAAGTCACCGGACTGGAGAGTCAGACCCGCTGCGTCCGGCCCGGAGCCGTCAAGGCGACCTTCGACGCCCTGCCGGGCGAGCCGAATTTCGAGATACCGACCGGTGTGAAACTGACGGTCAAGCCGACGCGGGCGCAGGTCCTGGCTCGCGAGGACGACGGCAACCCGGTGTTCGCGGTCTGCGCGTACGGCAACGGGAAGGTGTACTTCCTCGGCTGGCCGCTCGAACGCCAACTCGCCCACCAGCCCGGCGCGTTCTGCGAACCCGACGTTCCCGCCTGGTGGCGGATCTACCGCCACGTCGCGGACTCGGTTCCTTCACAGCGGGTCGTCGGGAAGACGAATCCGTTCGTGGGAGTCACGGAACACCCGCTTGACCAGAAGACCCGGGTGATCGTCGCGGTCAACTACTCGCCGGATGAAGTCGAGTCCGGCATCACGATTTCCGATGGTTGGCAGGTCAAGTCTCTGCTCCACGGCAAGCCCGAACGCCTGGACAGGAATGACGCCGCCGTCTTTCTGATCGCTCGACGGTAGCGGCCAGGCTCGCAGCCCGACAGATGGAAATCGCAGTCCGACCCGCCGCTCACGCCATCCAGAACGAATAGAACTCGCCATCGGTCAGGTGGAACCGCAGGATCACCGGGCGTTCGCGCCACCGCCCCAACCCGCCGCCTCGCCACGTCAACGGCTCGTTCATGCAGTCACCGGTCAGCCCGCGGCAGTCCTGTGTCCCGAAGCCCTCCAGGGCCCCACCCATTCTGAAGCGCCAACTCGGCTCCATCGACGGCGCATCCACCTCAGCGACCTCCAGCACCTCAGCCCGGAGATCGCCTCGAACGCTGGCGTTGATCCGAAGCTCGCCGCCGCTGCCAATCATCAACGGTTTGGTGGTCAGCGTTCCCCCTTCGGCATCGGCGTCATACGAGACAAACCCGTCGCGCCGGAGCGTCGCCAGCCCGATGGCCGCCAGCTTGCGGTCCCGCGGGAAAAGTGTATCGCCCGGAACGTGATGCCGTGCCCGGCCGCCGTAGTAGAACCATAGCCGCTCGCCGCGAAGGATCGGTCCGCCCGAGTGAATATCGAGCATGTACGCATCCCACCGGCCCGCTTGCCCGCTCGGCGAGAGAAACGCTCTGCGTCCGCCGGCCCGCCACCAGTGCTCGCCATCCCGCGAACTGACAAGCTGCACGTCTCGCATCCGCGCCATCGTCCGATGGTCGTCGCTCGAATGGTACACCTCGATCAGGCCCAGGTACATTCCCTCGTACACGAAGCCCGACATGTTGTAGAGATTCACGTCGCGATCGTCGTGATCGTCCGGCACCAGGCACGTCCGCGGGGTCGTCCAATGCTCGAAATCGCTGCTGAAAGAGATTCCCCGAACCCGCTGGATCGGTCCCTGATCGCCCACGCCGTCGGGCCGATACAAGTGGCGTTTGGTAAACGCGATGAAACGCCGCTTGAGCGGGTCGTACATGCACGTGTGGCAGTCGCTCATATCCGGGTCGTCCAGCCGGCTGAGGACCGGCTTGGCCCCGGAATGCCAATGGACCCCATCCGCTGAGCAGGCGGTGTAATAGCCGTAGCAGGCAGCGCCATACCGCTCTTTGGCCGACGCACTGGTCGGGGCCTGAAACGTGAACAACCTGTAGCGACGCCCAGGATCGGTTTCGTCCGGGCGGATCATCACCGACACGTTGTCGAGGTTGAACTGCTTCTCCTCAAGGCGCTTCGGATCAAAGCCACGGTAGACGATATTCGTCGCTCGGCCTTGCCAGGGGAACAGATCGTACTCCGGCTTCTCCCAGTTCAGCCCGTCTCGGCTGACCGCGTAACAGCACCCGTCGCAATGATACCACGCCTTGAACAACTCCTCCGCCGGATCCCACAGCACCGTTCCGTGCAGCACCGCGTAGTCGTTTTCCCACGGCCGATCGCCCCGGATCACCGGAACGCATAGCCCCCCATCAAGGCAAGGAATTTCCGACCACCCGCCGAGAATCCGGAATGACACGCCCACGATCCCATTCCCGCGCAAAGCAAGTCCCCGCGAAGGCGGGGACTGCGATCCGGCTGCTTTCCTCCGGCACATGAATATTACTCAGAGGCATTTGCCCCCTCGTACGACGGCAACTGATCGGGCGACACGATTTCTGTGGAGAGGTCACCATAGACGACATGGTAGTCGCGTCCGTCTTCGACCTTCCACCAGCAGACCGGCGTCCGGCTCTCGTCCACGCGGGCGCCGGCTCCGGCGTAGTGCCAGTCGCGGTTGGTGGCGATCAGGTACTCCACGAGCAACAGACCTCTATCCACCCGCATCCGCTTCTCCAGCATCGCCTTGGACTCTTCGGGGGATGCATGCGACGATGAGCCCGAGCCGATACGCTCGCCCTGGCCCGAACCCAAGCTGACCGAGGCCTGGCCGCTGTGCTGGAACCCGAAACTTGGAGCGGCCTCTCGCGTCAACTCATCGGGAAATGCTCCGTCCAACTCATCCGTCCATAGCCGCAGGGCCTCGAGCAAGTCTTTTTCATCCGGCAGGGCCGCCGATATCTGTTCACGTGTCACTTCGTAGCCTTCCGGCGGCTCGACGCTGAACAGGCTCGCTTCGTATTCCTCGTTCCAGACAAAGTCGGTGAAGGTCCAGACGGACTTGACCGTCGTGCCGCCGACGCCTTGCCCCCCTTCGGAGATGATCTCGATCCGTACGGGCATCGCGGTCGAAGCATCGGCCCAGACGGTAGTGGTCTGGGTCTGGTCGACCACGCGAAACCCCTCAGCCGCCGTGCCGTCGATCTCCTGAAAACCGATGTATTCGCCCTTCGCTCGAGTTATGGCCTCCAGGGCTTCGAATGGAATGGGAGGGATCGGAGTATCCGGGCGGTCCACCTGCTCCAGAACGTACGCCTTTTTCAACTCAGGCGTCAGGTTCAGCGTCAGGCCTCGGCCGTAATCCACGATCTGGACCGTCTCGACCGGGCCGTTCATGTGCGATATAGACCCCGCGCGCACGCGCCGCGCAAGCGGAAAAACGGGGAAAAATCGCAGGCGGTTCGGTACTGGCGGCGGACAGCGGCTCAGACGCCGGCAACTGTGGCGGCAGCGTGCCAGGGACCGTCCCCCGTTCACCGGGTCACGATCAGCAAGCCGGCGTATCCTGGCCGCCTCTTGTCACCACACCTTGACCGGTACGCGGCGGCGCTTGCGCGAGCTTTCCATCGCGGCGAAGACCATGGCCAGGCTCTTGATGTTATCCTCGCACTCGGTCTGCGGCCGTTCGCCCGTGCGCAGAAAGCGCAGCATCTCGCGCAGGGCCCCGTGCATCGAGGTGTGCTCGACCGGTGAGCGCGTCACCTCCAGGTCGGTCAGTTCCGTGGCCACGCTCGTCGGGCCGACCAGCACCTGCCCGTACGGCAGTTGGTCGTTCTCGAAGAGCATCGTGCCGCGCTGCCCGATGACCCGCCAGTGGCCGTGCCAGCTCGTGTGGCACCCCTCGGCGCACCACGACCCGCGGTACGTGAACCGCACGCCGTCGCTCATCTCGAAGATGCAGTTGGCCGCCACGTCGCCCTTGTACCACGAGCCGGCCGGGTTGAACTCCTCGGCGTAGACCGACACCGGATCCTTGCCGCTGATCATCCGCGCCATGTCGAAGTGGTGGATCGACATGTCGAGGATCAGCGGGCTGGGCATGGCCTCGCGGAAACCGCCGAAGTGCACCGCCTTGAAGAAATCGCAGTTGATCGTGGTCAGCGGGCCCAGCTTGCCGGCGGCGACGGTCTGGGCCATCGTGTCGTTGTTGAAGTCCCACCGCCGCGACTGGCTGACCATGTACAGCTTGCCCGCGTCGCGGCTGGCCTGGACCATTCGCCTCGCCTCGGCCATCGTCGCGGCCATCGGTTTCTCGCCGATCACGTGCAGTCCGGCCTTCAGGGCCGCGCAGGTCACCCGGCAATGGGCTTCGGGAATGGTCAGATCGACCAGGAAATCCGCCTGGGTTCGCCGCAGCGTCCGGGCCAGATTGTCGCTGGCCTGGGCGGCCAGACCGAACTGGGCGATCCGCCTCTCGGCCGCTGCCTTGTTCAGGTCGACCACCGCCGCCACGTCGACGCTTTCAGCCTTCAGCGGAGGAAACCACGCCTCTGAGATTCCGCCGGCCCCAACCACGATCGCCCGAAATTCCGCCATGGTAGTATCCTCAATTCCGGAGTTTCTGCCGCATTCAATGACAATTGGGCGGAAGTGTAGCGAAGCGGCGGGCCAATTGCAACAGGAGGAACCAACCGGGCGCAGGAATCGGGGGCGGCCCAGACACCGGTCCAGAACGAACCTGCATCAGAAGCTGCGCGATCAGAACCGTTTAGTCGCTGGTGGACGGCGAGGCACCCGACGACTTGGCGCTCGACCCGCCATCGCCCGAGGATTTCGAACCCGACCCGCTGTCGGTCTTGCCCGAACTCGAACTGGACGTTTCGCTCCTGGCGCCCGACTTGTAGCTGTCGCTGCGATAGTCGGTGGCGTAGAAGCCCGAGCCTTTGAAGATCAATCCGCCTCCGGTCCCGATCAGCCGGCGAACCTTGTTCTTCCCGCAGACCGGGCACCGGCGGATCGGAGGAGCGGTGATGCTCTGGAACTCCTCGAACTTGTGCTGGCAGGCCTCACACCGATAGTCGTACGTTGGCATCTGCTTCTCCTCGCCTCATCACTGCGGCTGCGTCTCTGAATCCGCCGGGCGTTTGGCGACCACCACCCGGGCCGGACGGATCGTCTTGCCATCCGCGATATAGCCCCGGTTGACCACCTGGACCACCGTGTTCTCGGGATACTCATCGGTCGGCTGGTGCATTAGCGCCTCGTGATACAGCGGGTCAAACGGTTGGCCCACCGCCTCGATCGGCTCGATCCCGTACTGCCGAAGCAGTTCGAGCATCCGGCGGTGCACCATCGTCAGCCCCGCGTACAGGGCGTCCTGCTCGTCGTATCCGTGCTCCGCCCCCGCCTGGATCGCCCGATCCAGGTCGTCGATCACCGGGAACAGGAACTGCTCGATGGTGTCCACCTTGGTCCGCTCGACCAGGTCCTGGCGTTCCCTGGCCGACCGGCGCTGGTAGTTCTGCAGGTCAGCCAGGGCCCGCTGATAGCGGTCCTGGAACTGGTCCCGTTCCTGCTTCAGCTCGTCGCACAACCGAACGAGGGATTCAGGATCCCGCTCCGCCGGGACGTCTTCGCGCTGGGCGTCGACCTCCGGGTCCGGCGACTGGCTCTGCTGATTCTTTTCCTCATTCGCGTCTGCCATGGCTCAATACCGTGCTGTTTCTCTTTCCTTGGGTTACTTGGTTCCCAGATACGATTTGATCTTTTCCCAGAAACTCTCGGACTTCGGCATCGCGTTCTTGCGCTGCTCGGTGCCCGCGAATTCCCGAAGCAACTCCTCCTGGCGTTTGGTCAGGTGCCGCGGCACCTCGATGACCAGACGAACGATCAGGTCGCCCTTGCGCTTGCTCCGCAGGCTGGGCAGTCCGTGGCCTCGGAGCCGGATCAACTGGTCCGGTTGGGAACCGGCGTCGATCTCGACCGTCACCGGCTCGAAGAGCGTCGGGATATCCACCCGGTCGCCCAGGGCGGCCTGCGTGAAGCTGATCGGCAGGTCGAGGATCAACTCGCTCCCCTGCCGGACGAACAGCGGGTGAGGATCGACCCGCACCACGCAGTGCAGATCGCCCCGATGGCCCGACGAGCCCGGCTCGCCCTCGCCCCGAAGACGCAGCACCTGGCCGTCCTGAATGCCCGCCGGCACCGACACCGTCAACTTGCGCGACTGCAGGGTCCTGCCCGTCCCGCGGCACTCCTTGCAGTTGGCGGTGACCAGCTTGCCCCGGCCGTGACAGCGCGGGCACTCGCTGACCACGCGGCTCACGAAGAACCCGAACCCGGTCGCCTGCTCGACCCGGCCGTAACCGCCGCAGGTCGGGCAGGTCTTGACCTCGGTGCCCGGCTCGGCGCCATTGCCGCCGCACCGCGGACAGAACTCCTCCCGCTGAAACTCGATCTCCTTGTCGATGCCCGCAGCCACCTCGCCCAGGTTCACATGAATCTCGGTCTGAAGGTCGCTGCCGTATCCCGACCGCCGGCCGCCTCCGCCCATGCCGAACAGGTCGCCCAGCCCGAACATGTCGAAGATGTCCCGCAGGTCCATCGACCGGAAGTCGTGGACGTTGACCCCCGCTCCGCGCAGACCCTCATGCCCGTAGGCGTCGTAGGTCCGCCGCTTCTGGGCGTCCGAGAGCACCTCGTAGGCCTCGGCCGCCTCCTTGAACTTGACCTCGGCGTCGGCGTCCTTGTTCCGGTCCGGGTGATACTTCAGCGCCGCCTGACGCCAGGCCTTCTTGATCTCCTCCTGGCTCGCCTCTCGCGAGACGCCCAGGACCTCGTAATAGTCTCGCTTCGATGCCACCGGCATGTCGTTTCCAACGCGTGTAAAGAGCCCAAGCCACATCAAAAGATCGGGGCGGCGGACACCGAACCGGCATCAAGCCGCCCCGAAACTTTAGATTATAGGGTTAGCTCACGCTTCCGGCAACGGCCTTTTTGTTGTCCTTCAGCTCCGTCACCGTCACGTTGGTGGTCAGCAGCACGGAGGCCACCGACGCTGCGTTCTGCAGGGCCGACCGGGTCACCTTCGCCGGGTCGATAATCCCCGCCTTGACCATGTCCACGTACTCGCCGGTCAACGCGTTGTATCCGGTCTTGGCCGACTTCTCGCGGATGTCCTCCACGACCACCGAACCGTCGACGCCCGCGTTCTCCGCGATCTGACGCGCCGGGGCCTCCAGGGCCTTGATGACGATGTCGCAGCCGAACTTCTCGTCACCGCCGACCTTGTCGCGGAGTTTGCGGACCGCCTCGACCGCCCGAATGAACGCCACGCCGCCGCCGGGCACGATGCCTTCCTCGACCGCGGCCCGAGTCGCGTGCACGGCGTCCTCGATCAGGTCCTTCTTCTCCTTCATCTCGGTCTCGGTCGCCGCGCCGGCTTTGATCACCGCCACGCCGCCGGTCAGCTTCGCCAGACGCTCCTGGAGCTTCTCGCGGTCGTAGTCGCTGGTGGTCTTCTCGATCTGGAAGCGGATCTGTTCGGCCCGGGCCTTGATCTCCGACTTCTTGCCCGCGCCCTCGATGACCGTCGTGTTGTCCTTGTCCACCACGACCCGCCGGGCCTGGCCGAGCTGCGAGAGCTCGACGTTCTCCAGCTTGATCCCGAGGTCTTCGCTGATCATCTGGCCGCCGGTGAGCGTCGCGATGTCGCCCAGCATGGCCTTGCGGCGGTCGCCGAATCCCGGCGCCTTGACCGCGCAGACGTTCAGCACGCCGCGAAGCTTGTTGACCACCAGGGCCGCCAGCGCCTCGCTCTCGACGTCCTCAGCGATCAGCAGCAGCGGCTTGCCGACCCCGACGATCTTCTCCAGCAGCGGCACCAGCTCGCGGACGTTGGATATCTTCTTCTCGTGGATCAGGATGTACGCGTCCTCGAGGATCGCCTCCAGCGTGTTCGGGTTGGTCATGAAGTACGGCGAGATGAACCCGCGGTCGAACTGCATGCCCTCGACCACCGTCAGCTCGGTCTCCATCGACTTGCCTTCCTCGACGGTGATCACGCCTTCGGTCCCGACCTTGTCGATCGCCTGGGCGATCAGGCCGCCGGTCTCCGCGTCGTTGTTGGCTGAGATCGTCGCCACCTGCTTGATCGCCTCGCCCTTGACCTTCGTCGACTGGGCCTGGATCGCCTCGACCGCGGCCGCCACCGCCTTGTCGATCCCGCGCTTGATCAGCATCGGGTTCGCGCCGGCGGTCACCATCTTGAGGCCCTCAAGGTAGATCGCCTCGGCCAGCACCGTCGCCGTCGTCGTCCCGTCGCCCGCGACGTCCGACGTCTTCGACGCCGCCTCGTTGACCATCTTGGCCCCCATGTTCTCGAACGGGTCCGGCAGCTCGATCTCTTTGCTGACCGTCACGCCGTCCTTGGTGATCCGCGGCGAGCCGAAGCTCTTCTGAAGCACCACGTTCCGGCCCGTCGGCCCCATGGTCACCTTCACCGCCGACGCCAGCTTCGAAACGCCCTTGGCGACCGCGGCGTGCGCTTCCTGACTGAATTTCATCTGCTTTGCCATTGACTGCTCTCCTTATCTGGTCATTCCACGACGCCCAGGACGTCCGACTCGCGAAGGATCACGTACTTCTGCCCGTCGATCTCCACGTCGGTGCCGGCATACTTGCCGTAGTAGATCTTGTCGCCCGGCTTGACTTCCATCGGACCGCGCGCGCCGTCCTTGAGGGTCTTGCCCGGGCCCGCCGCCACCACCGTGCCCTGCTGCGGCTTTTCCTTCGCGGTGTCCGGCAGCACGATCCCGCCCGCCGTCTTCTCTTCCGCTTCCGACTGTTTCACCAGAATGCGATCGTCCAAAGGCCTGATCTTCGCCATGGTCTATCCTCCAGTTTTTCTGATATTCCAAGCCTTGATTACGGTGTCCGACAAAAAGGCTGGGGCATTACATCATGCCGCCCATGCCTCCCATACCCATACCGCCCATTCCGCCCATGCCCATGCCGCCGCCCATACCGCCCATCTCTTCCATGTCTTCGGGCGACGGGCCTTCGGATTCCTTCTTGGGCTTCTCAGCCACCGCGCAGTCGGTGGTCAGCAGCAGCGTCGCCACCGACACCGCGTTCTGCAGGGCCGTCCGGGTCACCTTGGCCGGGTCGATTACGCCGCTTTCCAGCAAGTCCTCGAACTTCTCGGTCAGGGCGTTGTAGCCGAACGAGACCTTCTTCTCGTTCATGACCTTCCGCATCACCACGCCGCCGTCCACGCCCGCGTTCTCCGCGATCTGCTTGAGCGGCGTCACCAGGGCCTTGCGGACGATCTCGACCGCCAAAGCCTCGTCGCCGTCGGCCTTCACCGAGTCCAGCGCCTTGGCCGCACGGAGCAGGGCCACGCCGCCGCCCGGCAGAATGCCTTCCTCGATCGCCGCCCGGGTCGCGTGCAGCGCGTCCTCGATCCGCGCCTTGGCCTCCTTCAACTCGACCTCGGTGGCCGCGCCGACGTTGATCTGGGCGATCCCGCCGGCCAGCTTGGCCTTGCGTTCCTGAAGCTTCTCGCGATCGTAGTCGCTGGTGGTCGCCTCGATCTCGCGGTCGATCTGGGCGATCCGTCCCTTGATCGCGTCGGTCGAGCCGGCCCCTTCGACAATTGTCGTGTTCTCGTTGTCAACCACGACCTTCTTGGCCGTGCCGAGATCCTGGAGGGTCACGCTGTCCAGCTCGATGCCCAGATCCTTGAAGATCGGCTTGGCGTCGGTCAGGATCGCGATGTCCTGCAGCATGGCCTTGCGGCGGTCGCCGTAGCCGGGCGCTTTGACCGCGCAGACGTTGATGATGCCGCGCAGCTTATTGACCACCAGCGTGGCCAGGGCCTCGCCCTCGATGTCCTCGGCGATAATCATCAGCGGCTTTTTCGACTGGGCCACCTTCTCCAGCAGCGGCACCAGCTTGGTAATCGCCGAAATCTTGTCTTCGTAGACCAAGATCATCGGCTTTTCGAACGTGCAGGTCATCGTGTCCTCGTCGGTCACGAAGTGGGGCGAGAGGTAGCCGCGGTCGAACTGCATGCCCTCGACCACGTCCACGTAAGTCTCGAGGCTCTTGCCTTCCTCGACCGTGATCACGCCCTCGCGTCCGACCTTGCGCATCGCCTCGGCAAGCTGCTTGCCCACCGTCGGATCGTTGTTGGCTGCGATGGTCGCCACCTGCTCGATCTCGGCGTCGCCCTTGACCGGCTTGGCCATCTTGCGGATCTCATCGACGATCGCCTTGGCCGCCTTCTCCATGCCCCGTCGCAGGCTCATCGCGTCCGCCCCGGCCGTCACCATCTTGAAGCCCTCGCGGAACAGGGCCTCAGCCAGGATCGTCGCCGTGGTCGTGCCGTCGCCCGCCACGTCGCTGGTCTTGCTCGCCGCCTCCTTGACCAGCTTGGCCCCCATATTCTCAAACTTGTTGCTCAGCTCGATCTCCTCGGCCACCGTCACCCCGTCCTTGGTCACCTTCGGAGCGCCCCACCCACGATCGATCACCGCCGTCTGTCCCTGTGGGCCCAGCGTGCTCTTGACCGCCCGAGCCAGCTTCTCCACCCCGGCCAGCAGGGCTTGACGGGCCTCCACTTCGAAAGCTAACTGCTTTGCTGCCATCGACTTATTCTCCTTAATAACCTGGGACCAACCCGTCCGACCCGCTCCCGGGCCCGGACCGATGTCTGTATGTACCGTAACGTAAACCAACCTTCGTGCAAAAGTCGTACCAAGCCTGACCACCAGCGACACAATCATCCGCTTCTTTTTTTAACATCCCGTCTACACAAGAGTTACAGACTCGTCTTTGGGCGGCTTATCTGCCCGACCGCCCCACCGGCGCCGACGTGCTGACATTATGACACGGGCCGGCCCGCCGTGACTGACACAATCGCCCCCCAGCCGCCCCACCGCACCACCGCAGGCTCAAAAGTCCTTGACCCACCGGCACTTGACAGATAAAGTTATGATTTAGGCCCGAAGACACCTACCTGCAGCAACCTTGACGGAAAGGCTGAACGATGCAAACCACGCGGCTCTCCGTGATTTCCTTTTCACCACGTCCGGGCTCTCTAGTTTCTATAGTGGCGATCATGGCCGTCGGCCTGGGCCTGCACGGTTGCGATCCCGGCATCTTCCCCCCAGCCGGCCTGAACGTCGTCATCACCGGCCTGACCAAAGTCGAGATCGGCAAGACGATCGAACTGACCGCCACCGCCACCGGAGCCGAAGGGACCGTCACCTTCCAGTGGACCGTCGAGGGGTCGGCTGAGCTTTCCGATCCCAACTCCGCCGTCACGGAGTTGACGGGCACCGGTGAGGGTCTGGTCACCGTCAACGTCACCGCCACCGACCAGACTTCCGGCGAGACCGACACCGACGTCGCCACCGTCCAGGTCGTCCCGCCTCCACCGGATGAACTGGCCGTCCTGGCCTCCGCCGACCCCAACCAAGCCGTCGTCGGCGACACCGTCACCCTCACCGCGCAGGTCGTCGACGCCACGGGAACCTTCGAGTACCTCTGGACCCAGACCGACGGACCCGACGTGACCATCGACGACGCCGATACCGATGAGGCCTCCGTCACCTTTGACGAACCCGGCGAGTACACCTTCAACGTCGCCGTCGAAACCGATGGGGCCGAAGGGGAAGCCGAAGTCGACGTGCTCGTCGTGGCCGTCATCGAAGCCGCCTTCACGTTCTCGCCCGACAGCCCGGTGCCCGGCCAGAGCGTCACCTTCGACGCCGGACAGAGCAACACCGCCGAAGGAACCCTGACCACCTACACCTGGGACTTCGACGACGGCACCCTCCCGGCCAGCGTCTCGGAGCCCGTCACCGAACACACCTTCCTGGTGGGCGGCACGTACCACGTCACCCTCACCGTCCGCAACAGCGACGGCGATACCGACGAGATTTCGCACGACGTTGAGGTTCAAGCCGTTGACGTCGGCCCCACCGCCCGACTGACCGTCACCCCCTCATCGCCCAAGCTCGGCCAGGCCGCTACCTTCAACGGCAGCGCCAGCGAGGATCCCGACGGCCCGATCGTCAACTACCACTGGGACTTCGGTGACGGCGCCTCCATCAGCACCGGCAACGTTTCATCGACGACCCACATCTACGGGCGCACGGGCGAGTTCACCGCCACCCTCACCGTCACCGACAGTTCCGGCCTGACCGATGAGGCGCAGCAGACGTTCGAGGTCATTCGCTAGGCGGGCTCGCGATCCAAACGCCCTTGACCCGCTCGCGACGGGCGGGTAGATTCAGATTGTGCGCAGACGGGGGATTTGCGCCGCCAACATCTGCATCAGAGGGGGGATTGTCATGACCGCCTGGACCCGCCGTTGTGTCCGCCTTGCCGGCCTGTCCGTACTCGCGTCGTTTGCGATCGTCCTGTCCGGATGCCCGGCTCCGATGGGCTTTAACGTCTCGATCAGCGGAGGCGGTCAGCTTCAGGTCAACCAGACCGTCCAGTTGGCCGCCAACGTCACCGGGGCCGAAGGCAACGTCACCTACGCATGGACCGCCAACGGTCCCGGTGTGATTACCGACCCGACCTCCGCGACCACCGGCCTGACCGGCACCGCCCCAGGCACCGTCACCGTCACCGTCCAGGCCACCGACGAGGCGACCGGCAACACGGTCAGCGACTCGATCGCCCTGCAGGTCACCGGCGCCGCGCCGCCCGAAGAACTCCAGATCACCGCGACGGCTGAGCCCGACGTCGTGGGCATCGGAGAGACCGTCGATCTGACCGGTGACGTCACCGGAGGACAGCAGCCGTTCACCTTCGCCTGGACCCAGACCGGCGGACCCGTTGTCACCATCGCCAATAGCAATCAGGCCAACCCCAGCGTGACCCTCAGCGAAGTGGGCACCTACACCTTCGAAGCGGAGGTCACCGACGCCGTCGGAGCCGTCGCCGCTGATGCGGTCTCCGTCAACGTCCAGGAGGAGCCGCCCCTTCAAGCCGACTTCACCTTCACCCCGGCCAGTCCCGTCGTCAACCAGGCGGTCCGCTTCGACGCCAACGACACCATCGCCACCAGCCGGATTTCCACCTTCGCCTGGAACTTCGGCGATGGAAGCGAGATCGTCGACACCGACCAAGCCGTCACCGACCACACCTTCCGCCAGCAGGGCCGCTTCAACGTGCAACTCACCGTCACCGACGAGTTCGGCCGGACCAATTCCATCACCCGCGAAGTCGCCGTCTCCCCGGCTGGCATTCCGCCCATTGCCCGCTTCACCGTCGTGCCTCCCGACGGCGTCGTCGGCCAGACCGTCACCTTTGACGCCACCACCAGCGAAGATCCCGATGGCCAGATCGTCGAGTATCAGTGGAGCTTCGGCGACGGGGCCGCGGTCACCAGCGGCGCGGTTCCTCAAACCACGCACGTCTACGGCCGCGGAGGGACCTTTACCGCCACGCTGACCGTCACCGACAGTTCCGGCCTGGTGGATGACGCCGAACAACTCGTGGTCATCAGCCAGGAAAGCTGAGCCGCACCTTTCAGGTTGTGGCCACCGCAACCGACCACGGACCGGCCTGAGACACCGGCAGCGGCATCAGCGGTATACAAATATGCCGGCAGCAAACACTTATGATACCCATCCGGCGTTCGACCACAACGGATGCCTCCACCGCTTTTCCGGACTGTGCCTTGACAATCGGAGCGTTTCACGTAAAGTTATGTACAAGCGGCGGTTGTGCCTTAGGGACGTTCCGAAAGACGTCCAGCCGCCGCCGGACCGGACGGATCGGCCACACAACACCTCCGTAGTCAGGACGACGGACATGGGCAAGAAAGAACTCCTGTTCGAACTCATGAAAGACCCCGGCGACCAGCCCCAGCCCGAGCCTCAGGGCTTCTGGCAGCGGCTTCGGGCCAAACGGTACGGCACCGAGCAGCCTGCGCAACCCGCGCCCGTGCCGGTCGAACCGCCCTCGGAAACCGGCGAGGCCCCGCCGCCGCCCGTCGCCGACCCGACACCCTATGATCGCGGTCCCTCCGAAGTGCGGCGGATATCGTTGAATACGCCCACCGTCGTCGGCGCGGTGGTCCTGGCGCTGCTGGTCTTCTTCATCGGATACCTGGCTGGACGCAGCGGCACCGATCAGGACGAGACGGCCGAGCGATCGCAGGCCCAAATCAATGAGATCGCCGACCGCGACCCGCAGGAGGACGTCCTTCAGGCCCTGCCTCCGGTGCCTCGGAACGCCCAGCAGGCCCGGGTCGAGCCGGCGGCGGCGACGCCTCCCGCCCGCACCGCCCCCATCGAGGCCGATTCCGGCGAAAAAAAGGCTAGAAATCCTGCCCTCAATTACCTTATAATACAAAGATTTCCGACCGAGGAGTCGGCCCTGCGGGCTCAAAGGTTCCTCACGGAAAAAGGCGTGGAGACCACGATCGAGGGCCAGGGACGGTTCTTCGAGCTGGTCAGCGTGAAGGGATTTAACTTCCCGACCGAACGCGACCAGTTCGATCGTTTCCAGCAGGCGATCAAGGTCTACGGCCGGCAATACGCCAGGACGCCGGGCGGCGACGCCGACTTTGAAACGTGTTACGCGAAAAAAGGCAGTCTGTTTAACTGAGCCTTCGGGCCGGACAATCAGGAGTAGCTTTCGATGTCATTGGACAGGTCACTGAAGTCGAGATCGGCGCTGGTGCGTTCCCGCAATGTTCTGACCCGCGCGGAGCGCCTGGTGGTGTTGAAGGAAGAGGAACGCTGGGGCGAGGAGAAGACCGTTTTCGGGCTCCCCAAGGTCCGCGTTCGGCGGGCCAAGGCGGGCAAGGCCAAAGCCGCTGCAGAAAAGGCCGCTGAAGAGACCGCCGCGCCCGCTGCTGCCCCCGCCGCCGCAGGCGCCAAGAAGGGCAAGTAAGCCCGTCCGTTTTCGATTTTACCTCTGAGCCGGCCGCCGCTTCCACGGCGGCCGATTCTCTAGCGCCTTGTGAGCGAGGGATACGACCATGACCAGTTTGCCCATTGCCTCCCGCTGCCGCGACATTGACGCCTCCGGCATCCGCAAAGTCTTCGAACTGGCCGAGCAGCGCCGGCGGGACGGGGTCGAGCTGGTGGACCTGTCCATCGGCCAACCCGACTTTCCCGTCCCGGACGTGATCAAGCAGGCCGCGGTCGAGGCTATCGGGGCCGACTTCAACGCCTACACCGTCACCCAGGGCATTCAGCCGCTACGGGACAAGGTCGCCGGCATGGTCCGCGAGCGGATCGGCGTCGATCCCGAAGCCGTCATGATCACCTCCGGTGTCAGCGGCGGCCTTCTGCTGGCCCTGTTGGCCACGGTCGGCCCCGGCGACGAGGTCATCATCGTCGATCCCTTCTTCGTCATGTACAAGCACCTGGTCACCCTGGCCGGCGGCAAGAGCGTCATCCTCAGCAGCTACGACGACTTCTCGCTGCCTTTGGATCGGATCGCCGACGCGATCAATGACCGGACCAAGGTCATCCTGCTGAACTCCCCATGCAACCCCACCGGCTGCGTCTACGGCGAGGGTGAACTCCGGCAACTGGCCGAACTGGCCGAAAAGCACAACCTCCTGGTCGTCTCGGATGAGATCTATCGCTGCCTGTGGTATGACCAGCCGCCGGCCAGCATCGTCAAGATGATCCACCACCGGTCGATCCTGCTCGATGGTTTCTCCAAGAGCCTGGCCCTGACCGGATGGCGGGTCGGCTACGCCACCGGTCCCCGCCAGATCCTGGAGCAGATGACCAAGCTCCAGCAATACACCTTCGTCTGCGCCCCGTCGTTCGCCCAGAAGGCGACCATGGCCATGGACCAGTTCGACCTGGAACCGATCCGGCAACAGTACGCCAGACGCCGCGACCTGGTCTACGAAGGCCTCAAGGACCACTTCGAGGTCGTTCGTCCCGGCGGCGGGTTCTACATCTTCCCGAAGGCCCCCATCCAGCCGGCCGCCAAATTCGTCGAGATGGCCCTGGAGCGTAACGTCCTGGTCATCCCGGGAAAGGTCTTCAGCGAGCACGACACCCACTTCCGGATCAGCTACGCCCGTCGCGAAGAGGAACTGGCCCGCGGGGTCGAGATTCTCCGCGATCTGGCCGGCCGTATCGGCCGCTGAAACCCGAATAAGCCGCTTAATCGCCCGCCCTCATCTGTCGATCTATTTGTCAGATGAACATCTGGTGCGTATAATCGTACAGGACGTTTTACAAATGCCTGTAATTGGTTATTGATTAATTTTATCGTTTGCCATCTCTGATGATAGTTAATGGGTAATCTCGACGTGAACACGCTCAATGGTGTATCGCCTTCCGACGCACTGGAACGCTGTGAGGAGGCGATCGGCTACAAATTCAAGGATCAGCAGCTCTTGCGGGCCGCCTTGACCCACGCCTCGAGCGCCAATTCCCGCGTGGAAAGCAATGAGCGCCTTGAGTTTCTGGGCGATGCGGTCCTCGCCCTGATCGTCTGCGACGAGCTGTACACCCAGTTTCCCGAGGCCCTGGAGGGCGACCTGACCAAGGTCAAATCGGCGGTGGTCTCGCGGCGGATATGCGCCCACCTGAGCAAGGCCGCCGGGCTGGAGGACCTGATTTTTCTTGGCAAGGGCATGATCGGGCGCAGCGGCCTGCCGACCTCGCTTCTGGCGGCGGTCTTCGAATCCCTCATTGCCGCCGTATACCTTGACAGCGATTTCGAGACGGTCAAGTCCCTGGTGCTCCGGCTGATCCGTCCGGTAATCGACGAGGTCACCAAGTCCAAGATGCACCAGAACTACAAGTCGCAACTCCAGCAGTATGCCCAGCGGGAAATGGAAGTAACTCCGATCTACGAGGTCCTCGACGAAAAGGGACCGGACCACAGCAAGTGCTTCGAGATCTGCGTGCGGCTCTCCGATCGGCGGTTCGATTCGGCCTGGGGCACGAGCAAGAAGGAAGCCGAGCAGTACGCCGCCGAAAAGGCCCTCGACGCCCTTGGCCTGCTGGACAAGTCTCCTCACCCAGCCAATTGACGGTTGCCCGCCCATAGCCGCTCCGCTAGAATGCCCTCGTGGGAACACGAATTGTCCACGGGAGGACTCCATGTCGAAATACGCGGTGATCATGGCGGGCGGTCCCGGCACGCGGCTGTGGCCGATGAGCCGCAAGTCGCGACCCAAGCAGCTTCTGCCGTTCGGGCCCGAAGGACGCTCGCTGCTGCGGACAAGCCTCGAACGGCTGACCGGCACGTTCGACGGCGAGCACATCTACGTGATTGCCGGCGCCGACCATCTGGAGGCCATCCGCACCGAGCTTCCGGAACTGCCGGAGGCCAATCTGATCGGCGAACCGGTCCCGCGCGACACCGCCAATGCGATCGCTCTGGCCTGTGCGGTGATCTCGCAGCGAGACCCGCAGGGCACGATCGCCGTGGTGACGGCCGACCACATCATCGAACCGGTGGACCGCTTCCAGAAGGTCATCGAAACCGCAATGGCGCGGGTTGAGCGCCATCCGGACTACCTCGGCACGTTCGGAATCAAGCCGACCTGGGCCCACCCGGGTCTCGGCTACATCCATCGCGGCCCGAAGCTCGATGACGGCGACGTTCCAACCTTTGAGGTCCGGGCCTTCAAGGAAAAGCCCTATCCGGCGACGGCCCAGCGGTATCTGGCCGATGGCGAGCACTACTGGAACTCGGGCATGTTCGTCTGGAAGGCCAAAACCATCATGGACCAGCTTCACCGGCATCTGCCGCAGAATACCGAGCGGCTGGTGGATCTGGCCAGATCCTTCGGCCGGCCCGAATGGCCCATCAAGGCGGCTGAGGTCTACGAACCACTCGACAAGATCAGCATCGACTACGCCGTGATGGAGAAAGCCCAGAAGGTTCTGGTCGTCGAGATGGACTGCCGGTGGGCCGACGTGGGAAGCTGGGTCGAGCTGCGCAACGTGACCGGCACCGACGGCTTCGGTACCGCCGCCCTGGCCAATAAGCTGGTGCCCATCGACAGCAACGACAACGTCGTGGTCAGTTCCGACGACGACCACCTGATCGCCACGATCGGCGTCCGCGACGTGATCGTCGTCCACACGCCGGATGCTACCCTCATCTGCGCCAAGGACCAGGCCCAGAAGATCAAAGACCTGGTCAAAAAACTCGAACTCGACTTCGAGACGCACACGTAGAGCCGGGACGCCTGCGATCCGGCACCGCCCTACCTGAGCGGGATGCCGTTCCGCTTGCAGATGTCCTTGACCGCCTGGACGGCCGCTTTGAAGCGGTCCGGGCCGGTGAACCCGGCGAACTGGCCCGCCTTGGTCAGGTGCGGCTCCATGGTCATGAACCCGTCGAACCCGTCCTTCCACGCGTCGGCCAGCGTCTTTTCGACCTCGCCGTCGCCCTCGCCGCACGGCACCACATGCTCGCCCCGTTTGTAGTCCTTCAGGTGGAAGCACTTGGTGTACTTCTTGAGCGGCATCCAGCAGTTCTCGAACACGTCGGTCACGCCGCTGTGGACGAAGTTGGCCGGATCGTAGCAGTTGATCATGTGCGGGCCGTAAAGCCGGGCCATGATCTGCTCGCACCGCTCCGGCAGATCGCCGTAGATGCCGTACTCGTTCTCGTGGACCAGGACGAGGTTCGGATGGTTCGCTGCGATCCATTCGACCCAGCCGGCCATCCGCCCGAGCACCTCCTGGCCGTAGGTCGCGATCGACTGGCCCTCCGGCGGATAGTACGAAAACACGCGGATGTACTTGGCGTCGAACGCCTCGGCCAACTCCGCCCCTCGCTTGAGCCGTTCCAACTCGAGTTTCATTTCCTTGTCGATCGCGCTCTTGCCGATCGGCGACCCGATGGCTGCGATGGCGAACCCGCGGTCCTTGAGCGTGCCCTGGATGCGGCCGACCTGCTGGTCGGTCAACTCCATCACATTGGCTCCCCAGGCCCCGCGAAGGTCGATCCAGCGAATCCCGCACTCGCCCAGAACGTCGAGCTGTTCATCCAGTTCCGGCGATATCTCATCGGCAAACGCGCTCAGTACGGGCATGACGGTCCTCCTTCCAGCCGCAACGCGGCAGTTCCCGTTTTCTCCCTTATCATCGCCACCGCCGGTCAGCGGTGCAACCTCCAAACCGGCAGTTTCGCACTGAGACCCTACGTCCAGTTCACTTCCCGCCAACTTACCTGCCGTGGGCCTAAATGCACTTCCAGTAGCCCGCAACCCCGATCGTCAATCTCCAGTGGCCCGGCCTCTCCGCAGTCTTCAGCCCTCACCGTCGCCTTTCGTCCTTCCCGCCAACCCGCCAGCTCCAGCGGCAGCAGGAATCGCGCGCATTGCGGCCGGTCCGATGGGTTGAACAATACCGCGACCGCGCAAGGATTGTCGTGTGGGTGGCAGTGCATGACCCCGTCGATACCGCGACAGTCCGGGGTGCCCAACGTCACCGTCCGGGCGGTCAGCAGCCGCCGGTACGTCCGATAAAAACCGATCCAGCGTTCCACCACCGCCCGGCTCTTGGGCCCGCTGTACAGGTGCTTGCCGTGCAGACAGCCGGTAAACCCCAGCCCAAGGTGGGTCGCCAGGGCATGCTCAAGCCGGTCCAATTCGTGTTCCGGATCGCCCACCATCGACGGTCGGCCTCCGCCGTACATCGTCCCAACCGACATGAACCCCCACCGGCACGAGGGCGGCAGTTGGTCGTTGGCCGCGACCAGATTGGCCCGAAACTGGGTGATCTGATCCAGACCCTTCAGCACCGACATGTCATCCTCGGTATACCCGCCGGGGATCTGGCCCACCCCGTCGAACAGTCGCGA
>Ga0123328_1000201_pt1 | contig 63783 bp, 63 predicted proteins | sample BioC12SIPDNA_2_FD_89702 | JGI IMG/M metagenome (GOLD analysis project Ga0123328, IMG submission 89702) | Anaerobic biogas reactor microbial communites from Washington, USA - Biogas_R1_A C12 SIP DNA | ecosystem: Engineered > Bioreactor > Anaerobic > Unclassified | place: Washington, USA...
AGATCCTCGATATCCTCTGTTTGAACTTGTCGCTCGACGGCGCAACTCTCGTTCCCACAATGAGAAAGCCCTTCGACCTGTTGGCCGAAGGGCTCATTTCCAAGGATACTCGGGGCGACTGGATTTGAACCAGCGACCTCTTGACCCCCAGTCAAGCGCTCTAGTCCAGGCTGAGCTACGCCCCGGGTTCTCTTGCCGCTACGGATGGTATCGTGGGAGCTTGGGTCTGGCCAGCTCGCGCGATCCAGGTAACGACTACGGAAAGCATGCTAGCATACTCTGGAGCGGACGTAAACAGCAGGGGAAAAGCGAAGCGGCAAAGCGGCAGGGGCCGCCAGATTTCACGAACTCTTGCATCGGGGGCGGGTTTCGGGGCGGCGGCGTATTGACAGGCGGCAGGGCGGCGATTCTAATACGGGCATGATCGGTCGGACGACTGTCCGAGCCGAGCGGATGTGGCGGAACTGGCAGACGCGCAAGGTTCAGGTCCTTGTGGCCCACAAGGCCGTGGAGGTTCGACTCCTCTCATCCGCAAGTCATTTTCTCTGTGAGGTTTGCGCCGCGCCGTGCGCACGCCCGCTCCGTGCACGCTTCCATCACCAACCGTCGGACATCGCTGAATTGCCCGCACCTGAAACGACTGTTTCGTCTGGCGGGTGACGGTGTTTGGACCGCGGGTTTGCCGTGGAGTTCATCTGTCCTGGAGGCGGCGTTGCGGGACTCCGGTCACCACGGCTCGGCTGCCTTCGGCTCTGAGGCTCTCTTCGAGCCTGAGCATGAGGCTCAGCCTCAGCGCCGAAGGCAGGCTCGAAGAGAGCTCGCCGAAGTCGGGGGGGCGACCGCTACGGGGGGAGCAACCGCGACGGTGTGGCTGGCTCAGCGGCAGTGCTGCAGCCAAGTGACGCAATCGGTGATGAAGGTACCGGCGGCGGGCTCGAACTCGAGGGTGTGCTCGGTGCCCTGGTACTCCATGATGTCGCGGGTAGGCCACGGGAGGCTGCGGACGAAGGCTCGTGTGGCGTGGTTGTCGATGATGCGGTCACGTTCGCCGAGGAATACCCTGCATGGACAGCCGCCGCGGATCTGGGCGGCACCCCGGGCGTAGCGATCAAGTTGTCGCGAGGCCCCAAGGAAGCCGGCGGTGACCCGACGAAGGGCGAGCGGGTCGTCGCGAATGAACCGCTGGCGGTCGGGGTCCGCTGTGAAGAGTTGGGGATCGTTGAGCGGAATGTCGAAGAGCGCTCGGCGGGCAGCCAAGAGCGACCAAGCCACGCGAATCTTCTGCCAAGCAGGCAGATCGACGCGAGGGAACAGGCCGGGGGCCACCAGCGTCAGGCTGCGCACTCGATGCGGGAGGTAACGGTAGGCGGCCAAGGCTAGCTTGCCGCCCCAACTGACGCCGAGCAGGTGGAACCGGTCGAGGTTGGTGCGGACGTGCAGCTCGTCGAGGCAGTCGGCGATATCGCGGAGGAGTCGTCGGACCGAGGGGGTGTGCCCGCGGTCCTGGGCGTTGCGTCCGCTGCCGCGGCGGTCGGGCAGGAGGATGGCGAATCCGGCCTCGGCCAGCGCGGAGGCGGATCGCTCGAACCACTGGCCGTGCGACTGGATGCCGTGCAGGTAGAGGACCGCGCCGCGAGGCGATGGGGGACACCACAGGCGCGCGTGGGCCTCGTAGTGATCCGACAGGTGCACGCGGATGGATTCGCAGGCGGTCATGGCAGCATGATAAGCTGCGGCCAGCGCGGGGCAAAGCTGCGGAGGGTGAGGCCGGGAGTGCTGAGTGAGGAGGGATCGGGGGGCAGGGGTTGGGGAACGCGAGAGCGGAGGACGCATGAGCCGGGGACGCGAGTCCTCGGGTGAGAGCGGGGAGTGAGGATTACGGAGGTGGGGATTGTGAATTGCAGATTGGAGATTAGAGATTGCGGATTGCGGAGTAGAGATTAGGGATCGGCGATTGCGGATTGCGGATTGCGGAGTGAAGATTGCAGATCTCAGATCGGGGAAAAGCCCCAGGCGCCAGCGCGGGGTTTCGCTGGCGGTTGCTCAGACCGCCAGTTGATTAACGGTCGCGTGAAGCCGCGAGCGGCCCGGCAACAAGTTGCCTCGGTCCCAGACTCCAGCAGTCAGTTGCCTTGGTTACAGACTCCGGCAGTAAGTTGCCTTGGTCCCAGACTCCGGCAACAAGTTGCCTTGGTCCGATAGGTGGCTTGCCCGTTGAGACGCCGGTACACTGTTGCCTTGACGATCGTAAGCGCCCAGACGCAATTGGCGTGCTAGTGTGCCCCGCCAAGCAGCCTGTATCTTGAGGTGTGGCACCGGCGTCTCGCCGGTGTGGGCCAGGGCGTCTCGCCCTGACCAACGCTGTGTCACAGGATATCTGGCGGAGGCCACTGGGTATTTCGACGGCCTCTTGCGGTCGCGGGTTGGGGCGGAGTATCGCCTCTTCATACACCTTCTGAGCGAAGAAGCCGTCTGGGATACGCACTCACAGGAGCCATCCCGTCCATGCACTGGATCGATCTGAGCATTCTCGCGGTCTACATCGGGGGTATCCTGGCCATCGGTTTCCTCGTGAAGAGCCGGGCGGCCCAGGGCATTGACTCGTACTTCCTCGGCGGGCGGACGTTGCCGTGGTGGATGATCGCCATGAGCGGCTCGTCGAGTTACTTCGACATCACCGGCACAATGTGGATCGTGTCGATGTTCGTCGCCTACGGGTTCAACGGCTTCTGGATCCAGTGGATCTGGGGTTTCTTGATTGCCGCGTTCTACATGGCCTTCATGGGCAAGTGGATCCGGCGGAGCGGCGTGGTGACCGGGGCGGAGTGGATGGTCTTTCGGTTCGGCAGTGGGCAGGCGGGCGATCTGGCGCGGCTGGCGTATACGCTGTTTGCGGTGCTGACCCTGACGGCGTTCATCGGCTACACCGCGGTGGGGATGGGCAAGTTCGGCTCGCAGTTCATGCCTGTGGCCGAGTGGTTCCCGAACCTGACCGCCCAGCAGGTGGACCGTTTGTGTGCGACGCTGATCATCGGCGTGACCGGTGCGTACGTGGTGCTCGGCGGCTTCACCGGGCTGACGATCGTCGATTTCGTGCAGACCATCGTGCTGACGGTAGGGGGGCTGGTCATCGCGTACCTGGGTTACGCGGCGTTCGACGGTCAGTCGGTGTCGGCGGCACTGGAGACGCTGGCCAGCGGGCCGAGGCGAGTGGTGGCCGTCGATCCGCAGCAGTGGTACAGCATCGTGCCGCCCTGGCGCCTGCCGGATGCCGGGAACATGTACGCGGTGTTCGGCGCGGTGGTGATCGCCTTGCTGCTCAAGGGGCTTCTTCTTGGGGCGAGCGGTCCGGAGCAGCTCTTCGACTTCCAGAAGTTCCTGGCGACGCGTGATGCCCGGTCGGCCAGCAAGGCGGGGATGCTCTGGGGCGTCTGCCATACCATCCGCTTCCCCATGGCCATGGCGATCACGATCATGGGCCTGGTGGCCTTTGCTGGGATGCCCAGCGAGGGGTTCGATACGGAGAAGGTTCTGCCCTATGTCATCGCCCGCAAGCTGCCCGTGGCGTTCAAGGGCATTGCCCTGGCCGCGCTGATCTCCGCCTTCATGGGTACGTTCGGGGCGATGGTCAATGGTGCGGCGTCGTACCTGGTTCGCGATATCTACCAGCGATACGTACGTCCTGGTGCCTCGGCCCGGCATTATGTCGCCGCCAGCTACCTGACCAGCGTCCTGATGATCCTCATCGGTATCGGCATCTCATTCATCAGCGATTCGATCAACACCATGCTGACCTGGATCGTGGGGTTCCTGGGCTCCGCGGTTCTGCTGCCCAATGTGCTGCGGTGGTATTGGTGGCGGTTGACGGGGTATGGGTTCGCGGCGGGCATGGGTGCGGGCATGGTGCTCTCGCTCGTCCAGGTGTTTGCCGAGCCGCTGATCGCTCGATCTTTCGGCTGGCCAGGAGTGCCGGTGTATTACACGTTGCCTGTGTTGGCGGCGGCCTCGACGCTGGTTTGCGTGGTGGTCACGCTGCTGACCGCTCCACCGGACATGACCACGCTGGCCCACTTCTACCGCACCACGCAGCCTGCTGGCTTCTGGAGGCCGGTAGCCCGGCACGTGGCCGACACGGATCCTCAGTTTCGCAAGGAGCCGTTCGGGCCCGATCTACTCAGCCTGATTGTGGGGCTGGTCTGGCTCGGGGCCTTGTACGTTGGCCCGAGCTACGCAGTCGCCCATCAGTGGCTGGCCGCCGGAGTCTGCGCAGGGGTTGTGGTCATCGGGGCGGCCATTCTGGCTGGCACCTGGTATCGACGGTTGCCCGCGCCCGGCCAGTGAGTTTGAGGCTCTCGTCGCGGCGAGTCACAGACCCGCGCCGAAATCATCGTTGGCCCCGTGGTCGCGTGCCACGGGGGCGGGCTCGGCCGACCGGCGCGGTTCGGATCGATCTGTGCCGGGCGAACGCGGCGAGGGTTTGGCCTCGGTGACACCTGACGGTCGGGCCGGGCGATCCTCAGGACGTCGATGCTGCGCATCTCGTTTGAGGTCGGCGATGAGATCGTTGTAGTCGCCAAACTCGTCCTTGTCGGCGAGTCCCTTTTCCGCTTGGAGAGCAAGCTCATCGGCGGCGGCTTTCGCCACAGGTGCCGAGGGCTTTGCCTCGTCGTAGCCGTCCTCGTAATCTTCGTAATCATCGTACTGTTGCGGCTTGTATCCGGGCTGGCTGGCGCGTTCGAGCTCGGCGTGATAGGCCTCGATCACCGCGTTCTGCACGCGCTCGCGGCAGGGCGCGTTGATCGGGTGGGCCACGTCGGCGTGGAGTTTGCCCCGCCCCTGGGCATCGCGCGGCGCCCGATCCTCCGCAAGCTTCGCGCCACACTCATTGCAGTGCCGGGCTCGCAGATGATTCTTCGAACCGCAACGCGGGCAGCGGTCCATCAGCTTGCGAGAAGGCATGGCAACGAACACGCCATTCGTGCCGTCGATGATTTTCAGATCCCGGATGACGAAATCGCCGTCCAACGTGATGCTGCAGAAGGCCCGCAATCGTTCGCTGCTGTTCTCGACGAGTTTGATGCGTACTTCCGTGATCTCCATGGGTGCAACCTCCAAAGATCAAACCTGGTTCGTGACAGGCATCGCCTGCTCCACAGGCTGTACCACGCGAGTCTGAAGTCCCAACTGTTCGCCAGCCCGTCTGGCGAGGGATTCCGCCTCTGACCGATCGTCGAACGCGGTGAAGAGAGTCGATCCGCTACCCGACAGTCTGACAGGGCGGCCGGCCAGCGAGGCCAAATGCTCCAGTAGCCCGCGCAACGGTGCGCAGACCTCGACAGCCGGCGGTTCAAGCATATTGTAGGCCCGCTCCAACAGCCTGACCGCAAGGTCCGGGGCATCGGGGGCAAGCCAGTCCTCAGGGGCCGCCAGGCGGCGGGCAGGGGGTTCCGGCGCGGGTCGCCACGCCCGGTAGACGCTCGCTGTGGCGATCGCGAAATCCGGCAGGATCAACACGATCCAGATCGGCCAGCCGAGGCGGACGGGCTGGACAAGCTCCCCGCGACCACGAATCACCGCCGCCGGACCGTAGAGGAAAAGCGGTACATCGCTGCCCAGGTGAGCCGCCAGCGAGGCTAGGTGGTCGAGCGGCAGGTCCAGCCCCCAGAGACGGTTCAGAGTCAGCAGAGTTGCGGCGGCGTTGGAGCTGCCGCCTCCGAGGCCACCGCCGACAGGGATGTTCTTCATCAGGTGGCACGACGCGCCCAGTGGACGGAGGGGCGTTTCCTGGCGCGCCTCGGTTGCCAGCAGGGCAGCCGCCTTGCAGATCAGGTTATGGTCATCGCAGGGCAGCGATGGGTTGGAACAGGTCAGGATGAAGCGATCGTCGTCGCGCGTGCTGAAGGTCAACTCGTCGTACAGCGTGACCGCGCAGACGAGTGATTCGATGTCGTGGTAGCCGTCTTCGCGACGGCGGACCACGCGCAGAGTCCAGTTGATCTTGGCCGGCGATCGAACGGTTTCACGCATGCCGGCGGCCTCCCAAGGTTAGTCGGCAGGGCGGGCCGCGGGGCGGAGAACTGTAAGCCAAGCCGCGGGTTCTTCATGGTTCGGCGGCCGTCATCACCTGTGGGTGTGATGGGCGATTGACGCCATCGTGCACACGGACGCCTTTGCCGGGGCTCCCAGTCGCCCTGCCTGTCACACTTGTTGTTCGTACCAGGAGCCCAACGGTTGGGGGATTGTAGCTTCGTGTACCGTGCTGTCAAAGCAAGTGAAACGTATGAGAACGGCACAGAACGGGGCACACCGCGTTGTCGGCGGTGTCACGAGTTGCCCCGCGGCGCTTCCGCATGGGTGCCGCATGAATCGATCGCCGACATTGTGTTGTCGCCCACAACGGGATGGTTGCTCGGTGGTTGCGGTCGTTGTCACCTGTTCGCAACCTGGAGTACGAAGGGGTGGGTTCGGAGGCATTGCCGCGAAGCGAGCGGGAGGCGAGGTTTTTCCGGACGTTCTTGCCCGTGGTACTGCCGGAGTCGCCGGAGATGGCGAGGTAGGCGAATTTAATCTTATGTTAGTTCATGAGTGACCCGATCTCATGTAAGCCGGGGATTCCTGGGTCGGTCCCCATTGCAGAAAGGCCTTGTTCATGGCTGTCACGCTGATTTGCCCCAACCTGAAGTGCCGCACCATTCTGCAGGTGCCTGATGGCGCTCGCGGCAAGCGCGTCCGATGCGCCAAGTGCGGCAAGACCTTCCTGGTTCCCGGCGCAGCTCCCGCCAAAAAGGGCACCCAGCCCGCAGAAGCAGGCAAGTAACAACCGAGGGCCTTCGGCCAGCATGCAGTCCGCGCATGGCAGGAGGCACAAGATGCATGGTAGCCCGCACATAGATCCCTCGTGCGGCACTTCCAACTCCACGATCTCGATGGGCCCATGACGCCTGACCTGGATATGCCTGCTCAAGATGAGAGCACCTGAAAGGGACTCCCGCGATTCAGGGCGAGGTGACTGACCAGGATGTGGCGGGGTTCCACTCCGTCGGGAATGTCGCATGGCGAGAGGGGGACCAGGAAGCACGTATCGCATCGAAGCCCATGCGCCACAGACCGCCCTTCCCCGTTCGACGGGGTGGTTGTGCGCCGCCGCCTTGACAGGGTTTGCTATCTGGGAGACGCTGATCGTCGCGTATGGTGCACGCATCATGTTGACGTGCGCTGTTCGGTTGACCAGCCGCCGCGTGTGGCAACCTCGGTGGCCCAGTGAAAGCGATCAGGAGCCCATCTGGGGCAGTCGGATCATGTCAGGGCCGACAAGGGATCTATTGCATGGCAAGCACGGATGCTTGGAGCGATATGCCATGAAACGCGGAATCACCTTGATCGTCGTCGTGGTCTGCCTGTTCGCCACATTGGCCTTCGCGCAGCAAGGGACCATCACACGCTCCGAGTTGCACGATAAGACATCGGGCTTCTGGATTGGCCAGCTCGTCGGCAACTTCCTGGGTTTTCCCTTTGAGACGGTTTACGTCGAAGAGCCCATCCCCGTGCTCATGGATCGCTACTACACGCCCGCCATGGCGGAGAAACATGGCCTGCGGGTCAACAGTGACGACCATCGGGCCTACGTCCCGTACATGTTCACTGCCTTCGATGGCGCGTACACCGATGACGATACGGACATCGAGTTCGTCACGCTGCATGCGGTCGAGAAACATGGGTTGGCCATCAACTACGGGCAGATCACAGAAGCCTGGAGGGCCCATATCAACAGGCGGATTTGGGTGGCGAATCGCACCGCTCGTCATCTGATGGCCCAGGGCATGGTCGCTCCGGACACCGGGAAGAAGGAGAACAACGAACACTGGTTTCAGATCGACCCACAGTTGGTGAACGAGATCTGGAGCGCGTTTTACCCCGGGATGGTCTCCAAGGCCGTCGAACGGGCGGAGTGGGGGGCGAGGATCACCAACGACAGTTGGGGGGTGCATCCGACGATGGCCTACGGGGCGATGATCAGCGAGGCCTTCTTCTCCGACGATCCGATGCACCTGGTCCAGACCGCCATGAAGCACATTCCCGCCGAAGGCCCCTTTCACGAGGGCATGGTCGACCTGCTGCGCTGGCATGAGGAGAATCCCAACGACTGGCGAGGGACCCGACAGAAACTGCACGACAAGTACTATCGCTACAAGAAGGATGGCTACGAGGCCCCTGTCTCCGTGGTGTCGTCACTGATCAACGGGCTTTGCGGCGTGATGGCCGTTCTTTATGGCGAGGGCGATTTCGTCAAGACGGTGGGCATTGCGGTCAGTGCCGGCTACGATTGCGACAACCAGGCGGCCACCGTTGGGGGCCTCATCGGTGTCATGCACGGCGCCGGCGGTATCCCGAAGGCGTTGACGCAGGAAGTCCTGCCGCGGGGAGGTTGGGACAAGCCTTTCAACGACACCTACATCAACTTCAGTCGTGACGGTCTGCCCATCCACAACAGGATTACCGACATCGCTGAGCGTATCGCCGGTATCGCGGAGAAGGCCATCCTGATCGAGGGTGGCAGCAAGGCTGAAGAGAATGGGAAGATTGTCTACAGGGTGCCGCGCGATTGACTCAAGGTCAGTGTCGGAGGACGAGGGCGGCAGGCGGTGCCCAGTGGGAACGCCGACACGGTAACCGGCCATCGGGACTGGGAGGCACGGGAAGGATCGAAACCAAGAGAGATTCCGGTCCCGAACGGAGTGACTGCGGGAGCGCCTGCCAAGCAGGTACCCTCGATACGAGTACCGCCGCCAGTCTCCATAATACCTGGAAATCTTCTTGCGTGGGAAGGGGAGTTCGGTTACCCTGCAAGAATGTTGGTATCAGAGCAGCCGGCTCAAGTCTTCCGATTGCATGCCGGGAAGGGCGGTATTCGGAGCGCGGTGGATTTCTGACCGGTGCGGCAAGTGTGGCACTCGGGTGGGGTTGTGCCACTGGGCTAGGCGGAAAGGAGCTTTCTGCTGCCTGCACGGGCAGCCGGGAAAGATTGGGAAGTAACCCTTCCCCGCACCTCGGCACGGGAAGCAGCATCACCAAGACGCCTACGTTTCGTTGATCGCGGGTCCTTGTTCATGCTTTTGGATCCGCAGGGCAGACCGATGCGGGCATTCGTTCGTAGCCAGCCCGGGAAGGGGAACGGAGGCTTCTCTTTTGGCCCTGCAATCAAGGTAGATAACGCATGTTGGTCCCCGGGCCTGCATGACTGGAACGCGTTCGTGCTGAGTTTTCAGGTGCTGGCTTCGGGATGTTTGGGGCTGTACTTCCGTCATGGGATGTCGGGGTGTGTTGTACGCAGACGGCGTGACACGTTACGCGAGATGGTCAACTCAACGAGGAGGTGCTCACATGGGACGGTTCGGAAGCGCGTGGTTAAGCACACTGCTGGCGGGGGCTTTGGGGATCGGCGAGGTTGCGTTCGCCCAGAAAGAGATGATGGCCGGCGAGGCTCTGATCCCGCCACCCGAGATGACGCTTGAGACTGTCGAGACGGCGGAACTGCTGATCTTCCTGGCTCCGGGAACGGACGCCAAGACCTTCGCCCAGCAGCATGGATTGACGGTTCGGTACGGCTTGCGTAGTGATCCGGACGCCTATGTGTTCGTCGCTGGCGGGACGCAGGCGGCGAAAGCCGCTCTCGTGACTACCGAGGCGGACAACCGCGTCGTGGCGGCCTATGCCAACGAACGCACACGTTACGTCAAGTGTGCCTTTACGCCCAACGATCCTTACTTCCACCGCAACACCCCCGCCAGCGGTTGGCCGGGGCAGTGGCACCTCATCAACGAACATGTCTCCGGCCGCGATGCCCGCGTCCAGGGAGCATGGAACCGTGACATCACCGGCAGTGGAGTCACGATCGGTATCGTGGACGACTCCTTCCAGACTACCCACCCGGATCTTGCGCTCAATTACGTAGCCGCCGACAGTTGGGATTTCGGGCAAGGCGACAGCGATCCTAACCCGGTCCACAGTGATGATGAGCACGGTATCTCAGTCGCGGGTGTGGCCGCGGCACGCGGAAACAACGGTGTCGGAGTGACCGGGGCGGCACCCTACGCAAGTCTGGCCGGTCTGCGGATCGACTTCGTCGATCAGACCACGGCCATGTTCGTCGACGCCACCCAGTACCATAGCTATGGGGCGAACAGGAACATCAAGATCAAGAACCACAGCTACGGAATATCGATACCATACATCTCAAGCTCCGCGGAGGTAGCCGCCCTGCAGAACTCCGCGGGTGCTGGCACCATCCACTGCTTTGCGGCCGGTAACGAGCGAGACTACCATGAGTACTACATTGACGTGGACGACAGCGGCGGTTTCACATCCGACGTGGACTACGCCGTCGATGGCGACGCCAACAAGAAACACACCCAGAACGGCCCCGATGTCATCTGCGTTGCCGCCTTCGGTAGCAATGGTACCTTCTCCAGTTACAGCAACTGGGGGGCCTGTGTTTTCGTGGCTGCTCCGTCCAACACCAGCGGCGGGTTTGGAATCACCACCACCGACCGCGTGAGCGAAGCGTCGGGCTATAACGGCGGCGACGATTCTTTCCCCGACCCGGATTACACGAGCATCTTCGGCGGGACCTCATCGGCTACACCGCTGGCTGCGGGGGTGATGGCATTGGTCAAGCAGGCACAGCCCAATGCCGACGTGCGGTTCGCCAAGCACCTCTTGGTCCGCACCAGCACCTTGGTTGATTCGAGCGATGTCTCGGCCTTCAGCGACGGCGGGTGGAAGACCAATGGGGCCGGCTTCAAGTTCAACCAGAACTACGGCTTCGGGCTCATCAACGCTGACGCGTTGACCCAGCAGGCCGCGTTGTACAGCGGGGTGACCGCCCTGACCACCGAATCCACCGGTACCGTTTCCGTTAGTGCGGCGATCCCCGACAACGACACCACCGGGGTCTCGCGCACGTTCAACCTCAGCGCCACGCAACCGCTTGAGGAAGTGCTGGTTACCCTGAACGTCAGCCACACTTGGCGGGGAGATGTCGAGGCCTACCTGACTTCACCCAGCGGAATCACCAGCCGGCTCATGCACCGCAATGGGGCGGACTCCTTTAACGGCATCAACTGGACTTTCTCGACCAACGCCTTTTGGGGCGAGATCCCCGCCGGCACCTGGACGCTTACCCTGAAGGACTGGTTCAGTGGCGACACGGGCACCTGGAATTCGTATGCGGTGACCGCGCGGATGGGAACACTCATCCTGGCTCCGCAGAATCAGCCGCCGATCGTCAACGTCGGCCCGGACCAGGCCGTGCTCTTGTCGAACGGGGCCTCGCTGACCGGCACGGTGACCGACGACGGGCTCCCCAACCCGCCCGGCACCGTCACGACCCTGTGGTCCAAGGCCAGCGGGCCGGGTACCGTGACTTTCGGGAATCCGGCAGACGTTGCGACCACGGCGAGCTTCTCCACGGTCGGACACTACATTCTGCGTCTGACGGCCAGCGACAGTGCACTGCAAGCCAGTGACACGTTGGTGGTCACCGTCGCTTACTGCCTGTCCGAGGCCGACTGTGACGACGGGAACCTCTGCACCACGGACGCCTGCGTGGGCGGGGTTTGTGAGAATAACCCCGTGGACTGCGGCGACGATTTCTGCGACCCGGCGACTGGTGAGTGCGTCGAGTGCCTGATGGACGAAGATTGCGGAGACGGGGTGTGGTGCAACGGTGCCGAGGTTTGCGCGGATGGCTTCTGTGGGGTGGGTGTGCCGCCGTGCGAGCCCGACGAGATCTGCCTCGAAGCAGAGCAGGAATGTATCGAGGAGGTCTTCCTGATGGGGGCGGTCTCGCGCAAGAGCCACGGGACAGCGGGCGAGCTCGATGTTGATTTGCCCTTGCCGATCTCCGGCGACGCGGGAGTCGAGCCGCGGGTCGGCGGCCCGACGCAGGTGCTGCTGACCTTCAGCGGGTCGGCCGACGGGGTCCATGTGCAGCCGTCCGCGGGCAGCGTGGACGCGGTCCTGGTGGCTGGCACGCAGGCCACGGTTGAGCTGAGCGACGTGCCGAACGCCATCTGCCTGGTACTGGCCGTGTCGGGAGTCACCGGCTTGGAGAGCGAGACCTGGGTGCGCATCGGCGTTCTGTCCGGCGACGTCAACGGCGATGCGGCCGTAAATATCTTCGACCTGGTCCAGATCCGCAACCAGCTGAACCAACCGGTAACGACCGCCAACTTCCGTGCCGACGTCAATGCCGACGGGCTGATCAACATTTTCGACTTGGTCCAGGTCCGCAACCGGCTGAACACTACGGCGGTCTGCCCGCAGGTAGACATGGTTATGATCCCAGCGGGCGAGTTCCAGATGGGGGATACGTTCAACGAGGGGGAGGCAGACGAGCGAGAGCTTCCTGTTCATGCCGTCCGGGTGGACGCCTTCTACGTGGACCGCTATGAGGTGACCAACCAGCAGTATGCCGATGTGCTGAACTGGGCTTGGAGGCAGGGCGGGCATATCAGTGTGATCGAGGGTGTTGTTTATGAAGCTGGGAGCGAAACCGATTCCGCTTACTGTGACACCGTCACGAGCAGTTTGGACAGTCAGATCATCTGGGACGGCAGCACGTTCGGCGTCACCGCAGGCAAAGAGAACCACCCGATGGTTAAGGTGAGCTGGTACGGTTCGGTGGCCTACGCCAACTGGCGCAGCGGTATGGAAGGCCGGCCGATGTGCTACGATCTGGCCACCTGGAACTGCAACTACGCCGCCGGCGGTTACCGCCTGCCCACCGAAGCCGAATGGGAGAAGGCGGCTCGGGGCGGCGTGAGTGGTCGCCGCTTTCCCTGGTCAGACCAAGACACCATCCAGCACGCCCGAGCGAACTACTACTCTTCGAGCAACTACTCTTACGACGACAGTCCGACACGGGGCTATCACCCGACGTTCGCAGTTGGGGACTTCCCCTACACCAGCCCGGGGGGGTACTTCGCGCCGAACAGCTACGGCCTGTACGACATGGCCGGCAACGTGTGGGAGTGGTGCAATGATTGGTACGGCGGCACGTACTACAGCAGCAGCCCGTACAGCAATCCGCGAGGGCCGGCGAGTGGCACGCATCGCGTTCTGCGCGGCGGCTACTGGGGCTTCTACGCCTTCGGCTGCCGCGTGGCGAGCCGCAGCGGCAGCAGCCCGGGCTACCGCTACAACAACGGCGGGTTCCGGGTGGTTTGTTCGGTTGGCGGCGTGGACTGATTGTGTTACCCCTTGCCCTGTGTTCTTCTGCCCTTTGCCCCGAGCGAAGCGAGGGGCCGCGCAAGAACAGAAGGTTGCATGGCGCGGGAACTGAGGGTGAATGCGGATGCCTACGACTCCATGTCGTGGCTGATCCGCCACATGCAGAAGTTCGTGTGCCATCCTTGATACAGTCCTGGGTCTGGCCATGGAGAACCAAGAAGGAAATGCGGTGTGAACAGGGAGGTAACTGGGGCAACCGAGAAATCCACCTCTGTTTGCTCCGTTTCCTCCTTGTTCAAAAATGGCTTGGAGCGAAGCGGGTTTGAGCTGGGAAGGAAGAAGAATTTGAACAAGGAGGCAACAGAGGTAACGGAGAAACGCGCCTCTGTTTGCTCCGTTTCCTCTTTGTTCAAGAACTCTCTTAGGGACAGTGTTCATGCACCCGCTGTATGAAGAAGCGTCAGGCCTGACCGAATCGATTATCGGGGCGGCCATCGAAGTTCATCGGGACAAGGGCCCCGGCCTGATCGAGTCCATCTATGAGTGGTGCCTGCTGAAGGAACTCGAACTGCGCGGCCTGGCCTGGGTCAGCCAGAAGGCAGTCATCATCGAATACAAGGGCTTCACCAGAGAGGAGCCCCTGCGGTTCGATGTCCTGGTCGAGGGCTGCGTACTGGTCGAAGCGAAGGCGGCTCCGAAGCTGCTGCCGATCCACCAGGCGCAGCTCCTGAGCTACATGAAGTTGCTGAACGTGCCGATCGGGCTGCTCATCAACTTCCATGAGCTCAAGCTGATCGACGGTGTGGTCCGTCTGATGCTGCCTGGGGCTAACAGATGACAGGAGCCGAGTTGATGGGCAATACGAGGAAGAAAGGATTGGAACAAGGAGGTAACAGAGGCAACAGAGAAATCCACCTCTGTTGGCTCCGTTTCCTCCTTGTTCAAAAAGAGGAAGACAACGGGCCGGGTTCGAGGCAGAAAACGGGCCGGGTTCGTTTTTGCGGCGGGCGGCTCAGCGTGAGGCCGTTGCCAGGACCAAGGCAACTTGTTGCTGTAAGACACATACGCCGGGCAGATCCATCAACAGGTTGACTCGGTCCGAACGGCAGCACCCCGTACAACAACTCGCGTGGGGGGACGAGAGGCTCGTCTCACGTTCGGTGCTGCGGCGACTGGAACTGCAGCGCCCACCACTGCCGCGCGGCGGCCCGCACCAAGAACACCGCGTACATCCGCCGCAGTAACCACGGCGCCCGATTGGTCGCCCCTGTGACGCTGAACTCTCCGTAACCCTTTGCCTTTCGTCGAGGAACGTATCAGACGCGGCGGGCGCAGCATGGGTCGAAAGCTACTCGGGCCCAGCGAGGTAGTGTGCGGAGGTTCTCAGCCCTTGGGCTGCGTGGGTCTTGCGGCATTCTTCGTGCCCTCATTGTTTGTCGGGCTGGCGATCTGTCGGCGTTGCCGGCCCCCTGGAGGCGAACGTTCATGATACGCGTTGGCGGCTGGGGGCAAAGGAGGGATGCGGGTGCGAACGAGCTTGGCTGCGGAGGAATGCTTGGCACGCCTTGGATCGTTGCGCGACCATCCCCGACGCGGCTGGGATGGCCCCCCGGAAGCAATGGTCTACAAGCGATCCGCGCTGTCTACAGAAGACCGGCACACGGGACGGGCGTTCACGTCGGCGCCCACGGATAGCGAGAACGTGTGCGGGTGCGTCAAGCGGAGCCGCGACCGTGAGGGAGCGGCGGTTCGGGGAATGATGAACCGCTTCCTTACGGGCGCGGCTCTGATGAGACGCGAGACAGAATCGGCCGGGTCTGGTCGCCAAGCGTGTCTTGGGGTATCCTGCCCCGATTCTGTTGGGTGACCAGGGAGCCAGACCGTGGGTTTTGACCTTCGCAAAGTACGCAACATCGGGATTGCCGCCCACATCGACGCCGGCAAGACCACAACGACGGAGAACTTGCTGTTCTACTCCGGGCGGACCCACCGCATGGGTGGGGTCGACGACGGCACGGCGGTCACCGACTTCGACCAGGAAGAACAGCAGCGGGGGATCACCATCTACTCGGCGGCGGTCACCGTGCCTTGGCGGGACCACCTGATCCAGCTCATCGACACGCCCGGGCACGTGGATTTCACGGCCGAGGTCGAGCGCTCGCTCCGGGTGCTGGATGGGGCGGTGGCGGTTTTCGATGCCAAGGAGGGGGTCGAGGCCCAGTCGGAGACAGTCTGGCGGCAGGCGGAGAAGTACCACGTCCCGCGGATGTGCTTCATCAACAAGATGGACAAGGTGGGGGCGGACTTCGCCGCCTCGTTCCGCTCAATCCGTGAACGGCTCGGCGGCTATCCGGCCGCGGTACAAGTGCCGATCGGCGCGGAGAACTTCTTCGAAGGCCTGATCGACCTGCTCGCGATGAAGGCGGTCTACTACGAGGCCAGCCAGCTTGGGGCGAAGTTCGAGGAGCGGCCCATCCCCATCGAGCTGGAGGAGACCGCCCGGCGTATGCGGCACCGGCTGGAAGAGCAGGTGGCCGAGACCTGCGAGACGTTGATGGACAAGTTCATCCACGACCAGCCCCTGACCGAGGACGAACTGCGGGCAGGGTTGCGGGCGGCGACGATCGCCGGTCAGCTTCAGCCGGTCTTCTGCGGGTCGGCCCTGCATCACATCGGGGTGCAGCGTCTGATGGACGGGGTGATTGATTATCTGCCCAGCCCCCTGGATTTGCCGCCGATCATGGGTGTCAAGGCCGACGAGCGAGTGACCAAGGCTCGGGGTCGCTCGGCAGCCCGTGTGCCCAAGGTGGTCGGCGAGGCGGAACCGGTCGCTTGTCCGTGTGACCCAGCCGCCCCGCTGGTAGCCTACGTTTTCAAAATTGTGGCCGACAAGCCCATGGACCTGTACTTTGTCCGGGTCTACTCGGGCGTGCTGAAGGGAAATTCCCGGGTGTACAACCCGGCCCGGGACTGCAAGGAAAACGTCAGCCGCATGTTCCGCATCTTCGCCAAGAAGCGCGAGCAGGTGGAGCAGGCTCAGGCCGGCGATATCGTGGCGGTGCTGGGTCTCAAGGAATCGCTCACCGGCGATACGCTGTGCGACCCGCGTCACCCGGTCATCCTCGAGCAGATCCAGTTCCCGGAGACGGTGATCAGCATGTCGATCGAGCCGGACTCGTCCGCCGATCGCGACAAGCTGGTGGAAGCCCTGGGCATGCTGGCCCGCGAGAATCCGACGTTCCAGTACCGAGTCAATGAAGAGACTGGGCAGATGCTGATCAGCGGCATGGGCGAGCTGCATCTGGAGGTGCTGGTTAATCGCCTGCGGCGGGATCTGCACGTGAAGGTGCGGGTAGGCAAGCCGCGGGTCTCGTATCGCGAGACGGTGTGTGCGGTTGGCGAAGCGGAGGAGGAATTCACGCGGCAGATCGGCGGGCGGGGCCACTTCGCCCGCGTGCGTCTGCGGGTCGAGCCACACACCCCGCAGGAAGGCGAGGAGCATATCGCCTTTGTCAGCGAGGTGGCTGCCGGGACCATCCAGCGGGCGTACCTGGAAGCCGCCGAGGCCGCTATTCGCGATACCGCGTTGAGCGGACCTCTGGCGGGCAACCCGCTGATGAACGTGAAGGTGACGCTGACCGGAGCCCGGGAGCACGAGGTAGAGAGTTCTGAGATGGCCTTCGACGCGGCGGCCCGGCGATGTTTCGACAAGGCGGCCGGCGCCGCCAGGCCGGCGATCATGGAGCCGATCATGAAGCTCCAGATCGTCATGCCCGAGCCATACTTCGGCACGGTGAGCGGGGATCTGGCCCGTCGGCGGGGCGTGGTCGTGGATTCCCGGTTGCGAGGCGATCAACGTGTGATTGACGCGTTGGTGCCTTTGCGGGAGATGTTTGGCTACGCGACGGATCTTCGCAGCCTGACGCAAGGGCGGGGTAGTTGGGCGATGGAGCCTTCGCATTACGAGCTGGCCCCGCCGTCGGTGGCGAGCGCAATTCTTTCATTTGTATGAAGTTAAGATATTTTACGTGTTCGCTTGCGGCGAGGCGTGCGGGGCGGTTTGGGCGAGAGGCTGGCCCCGGCGAAAAAATGCGACAAAATCTCTGCACGTAAGGGCTTGACACGTATGAACTCCGCGTTACACTGGTGCGTCTACCCAGCCGCGGGGAACCACGGGAGCGTCTCTTGTGCTTCTGAAGGCCCGGTGGATGGGGATTTTTTCTGAATATCCCGGCTGCTGTGGCCGGACCCGGGTAAGCGATTGTGGGGCACGCGATGCAGGGCGAACGGATCAGGATTAGAATGGAAGCCTACGACCCGCGGGCATTAGATGCTTCGGCTCGCGAGATTGTGGACCATGCCAAGCGAACGAATGCGCGTGTCAGCGGCCCCATTCCACTACCCACCCGGATTGAGCGGTACACGGTGTTGCGCTCGCCGCACATCGATAAGAAGTCGCGGGAACAGTTCGAGATGCGGACGCACAAGCGTCTGATTGACATCTTCGAGCCCACGGCAAGGACGGTGGAAGCCCTGAACCGGCTGGTTGTGCCAGCCGGTGTTTTTGTCAAGATCAAGGCTTGATAGCCTTGGGGACGGCGGGCCCGACGGGCTTCGGCACTCCTGCACGCTGGAGAGACCGCGGCGAGAAACTGGCCTCCTTCGTTGGTTTAGTATGAGTCCATCGGTCACGTGAGCTTGATCGCGTGGCATGGCGTGGGTTGCGAAGGCCTGGCAAGGCCGAAGGGAACAGTGTCCACATGTTGGCGGCGTTACTCGGCAGGAAGATCGGGATGACACGGGTGTACACCAAGGAGGGGGTCGCCGTCCCGGTGACGGTGATCCAGGCTGGTCCTTGCCCGGTCATGCAGGTCAAGAAGGTCGGTGAGACCCCGGACGGCTACAACGCGGTCCAGTTGGGCTTCGAGGACAACAAGCCCCATCGTTCCAGTTTGGCTTTGATCGGCCATGCGGCCAAGGCGGGGACGAGTCCGAAGCGGTTCCTGCGGGAGATTCGTCTTGAGGACGCTCCGACAGCGGCGTTAGGCGATGTGTGGACGGTGGAGGTGTTCGAGCAGGCCGGCACCCGTTATGTCGATGTCATCGGGACCACCAAGGGCCTCGGCTACGCGGGCGTGATGAGACGGTATGGTTTCGGCGGTCAGCCGGCTTCGCACGGCACGGAGCGCAAGCACCGCAGCCCGGGCGGCATCGGGGCGAACGCGCCTCGAGGTCTGGGAAGGGCGGTCAAGAAGGGCAAGCGTATGTCCGGCCATAAAGGACACGACCGCCGGACGGTCAAGAATCAGCAGCTTGTGCGTGTGGACAAGGAGAATCACCTGCTGATGGTGCGGGGCGTGGTCCCGGGGCCCAACGGCGGGCTGGTGATCGTACGGCAGGCGAAGACGAAGGCGTAGACAGGCGGAAGCATTCGCGATGATCGACGTGCCTATCTATAACGTGAGCGGCGAGCAGACCGGCTCGATGCAGATTGACGAGGGCAGTCTGGGCGGTCGCGTCAGGATCGACCTGCTCAAGCAGGCGGTGGTGATGTGGCGCTCCAACCAGCGGCAGGGTTCGGCGCGAACCAAGAGCCGCGGCATGGTCCAGGGCTCGACCCGGAAGCTGTTTCGGCAAAAGGGGACGGGCAACGCCCGAATGGGCACGGTGCGGACGCCGGTTCGCAAGGGCGGCGGTGTGGCGTTTGCCAAGCGCGAGCCGAGCTGGCGTCGAAGCATGCCGCAGAAGATGCGTCAGTTGGCTCGCAACAGTGCCTTGTTGGCCAAGTTGCAGGGTGGGCAGGTAGCCATCGTGGACTTCTCTCCGCTGGCCGCGATCAAGACCCGTCCGTTTAGTGCGATGCTCAAGGCCGTCGGGGCGGAGCGGGGTTGCCTGGTGGCTCTGGAAGGGCCGAACCAAGTGCTCTTCAAGTCGGGCCGCAACATTCCCAAGACGGAGATTCGACAGGTTGCGGAGTTGAATGCGTACGAGATTCTGCGGCGACGCAAGGTCTTGTTCAGCCCGGCCGCGTTCCAGGCGGTGATCGAGGATCCGGCGACGTATCGAGGCAAGGCGCAGGCGTAGGAGCCGGACTTGGTGGACGCGGGCGGGAAGCCGCGCCACACGGCGAATGGGTCAGGAAGGACGAGTTGGCGATGGACATCTACCATACGATTATCCGGCCGCTGGTGACGGAGAAGGGGACGCACCAGAGCCACGTTTCGCACGAGGAGACGAATACGCGGCCGGCTCGGGGCGGGGCGTATACCTTCGAGGTGCACCCGAAAGCCAGCAAGCCTCAGATTCGCCAAGCGGTCGAGAAGATTTACAACGTTCGGGTGCAGTCAGTGCGGACATCGAACCGGCAGGGCAAGCGTCGGCGATATCGGATGACCATTGGCAAGACGCGCGGATGGAAGAAAGCTGTCGTGGTCCTGGATCCGAAGTACCACATCGATCTGTTCTAGGGTCGTGGTGGTGAGGATGAGCGTATGCCGGCGAGAAGCGAATGCCTCAAAGCGGTCGGCTGCGGATAGGTTCGAGGGATTGTAAGCCGCGAGGATGTGAGACGACATGGGAGTCAGAAAGTACAAACCGACGTCAGCGGGGCGGCGACAGTCCTCGGTGAACGACTTCTCGGAGCTGACGGACAAGCGTCGCAAGCCGACGAAGTCGCTGCTGGAGCCGATCAAGAAGACCGGTGGCCGCAACCACCATGGCAAGATCACTTCCTGGTGGCGGGGCGGCGGGCATAAGCGGATGTACCGGGTGATCGACTTCAAGCGGCGCAAGGATGATATTCGCGCGACGGTGGTGGCGGTGGAGTACGATCCGAACCGCTCGTGCCATATCGCCTTAATTGAGTACGCGGACGGGGTGAAGAATTACATTCTGGCGCCGTCGGGTCTGAAAGCGGGCGACTGGGTGGAGAGTGGTCAGAAGGTGGAGCCGAAGGTCGGCAACGCGATGCCGCTCAAGAGCATCCCGGTCGGCATGGACGTGCACAACGTGGAGATGACCGCCGGGCAGGGCGGCAAGCTGGTCCGAGCGGCCGGTGGGTCGGCGCGTTTGGTGGCTCGCGAGGGCGACTGGGCGACTTTGCTTCTGCCGTCGGGCGAGATGCGTCAGGTTCGCGTCGAGTGTCGAGCGACGCTCGGGCAGTTGGGTAACGTGGATCACCAGAATGTGCGGATCGGCAAAGCGGGTCGCAAGCGGCACCTGGGCCGGCGTCCGCACAACCGCGGCACATCGATGAACCCGATCGCTCACCCGCTGGGTGGTGGCGAAGGTCGCAGCGGTGGCGGCCGGCATCCGTGCAGCCCGTGGGGCAAGCTGGCCAAGGGCGGGCGGACTCGGGCTCGTCGCAAGAACTCGAACAAGCGCATTTTGCGTCGTCGGCGAAGCGTCCGGTACGGGCAGGTTTCGCTTCCGAAGAAATGATCGTCGGCCCGATGTGGGCCTGGTGTTGGATCGGTTGTCCTGAAGGCGAGAGCGTACAGCGATGTCGAGGAGTCTGAAGAAAGGCCCGTTTGTGGATCAGCGGCTGTTCGAGAAGGCTCAGCGGGCCAAGCAGGGCGGGCAGCACGCCGCCATTCGCACTTGGTCCCGCCGCTGCACGATCGTGCCGGAGTTCATCGGGTGCACGTTTGAGGTGCACAACGGCAAGATGTTTCACAAAGTCCTCGTGACCGAGGACATGGTGGGGCACAAGCTCGGGGAGTTCAGTCCGTCGCGGACGTTCCGCGGGCATTCAGGCACCCGTAAGAAGACGTGACGGTGTGCAAGCCGGCGAGGGTGCCGGCTGGTGTGCCCCCGCGGTCGTGAGCCGGGTGGGGCGGTCGAGTTAGGCTTGAATGTGAGTGCATGGCCATGGCAGAGTTACAAAGCAGCGAGTGGCAGGCGGTGCACCGGTTTGCCCGCGTGAGCCCGCGCAAGGCCAGGCTGGTGATGGACCTGATCCGCGGCCAGCATGTGAACAAGGCCCAGGATATCCTGCGGTTCACGACGAAGAAGTCCAGTCGTCTGATTGACCGCGTTTTGCGGTCGGCGATTGCAAACGCGAATGAGGCGGAGGCGGACGTACGATCGTTGGTGGTCACGGAGGCCCGGGTCGATCCGGGTCCGTACTTCCCGCGGTGGCGTCCCAAGGACCGTGGTCGGGCTCATCCCATCGCCAAGCGTATGAGCCACCTGGTGGTGGCGGTGAGTCAGTCGCCGAGTAAAGGTCGCTGACACGGGTCAGCCGGTAGCAGAAGAGACGTTGGCGGCAAGCGCCCGGGAGCTGAGTAGTGGGACAGAAAGTCAACCCGATAGGATTCCGGACCGGCATCACGCTCGACTGGAAGAGCCGCTGGTATGCCCCGAAGGCGGCTTACGGGGAGTTTCTGATCGAGGATCACAAGATCCGCAGGTTCGTTGACGAGCGGCTGAACCGTCGTCCGCCCTACGCGGCAGTGAGCAAGGTGGAGATCGAGCGGACGCGTAGCGATGTGCGGGTTGTGTTGCACACTGCCCGGCCGGGGCTGGTCATCGGCCCGAAGGGGGCGGAGGTCGACAAGCTCCGCGAGGAGTTAGAGGACCTGGTTGACCGCAAGATCAGCGTCAACATCGTCGAGATCAAGCAGCCGGACTTGGACGCGCAACTGGTGGCCGAGGGTATCGCCGAGCAGCTCAAGAAGCGGGTGAGTTTCCGCCGGGCGATGAAGATGCGGTGCGAGGCGACAATGGGAGCGGGTGCCCGGGGTATTCGGGTGATGTGCAGCGGTCGGCTGGGCGGTGCGGAGATGTCGCGCTGCGAGACGCAGAAGCTGGGGTCGGTCCCGTTGCAGTCACTGCAGGCGAATGTGGATTACGGGTACGCGATCGCGAAGACGACGTACGGAACGATCGGGGTGAAGACGTGGATTTACCTGGGCAAGTTCGGCGAGGAGCCGATTCCCCAGGAGGCGAGTGCGGGTCGCGCCCCGCGGCGTAGGGCCCGACTGTAGGCCGGTTAACGAGGTTCGGGGCCGGCCGATATGCGGCGGCAGCGTGTGAAGGAGAGTGACCAGCCATGGCGTTGATGCCGAAGCGGCTGAAGTACCGCAAATCGCAGCGAGACGGCAACATTCGCGAGCGGACGCACCGTGGGAACACGGTGTCCTTCGGTGAATTTGGGCTGCAGTCTCTTGAGGCGGGGTGGATGACGGCCCGGCAGATCGAGGCAGGCCGTATGGCGGCGACGCACTTCCTGCACCGCGAGGGTCGGGTCTACATCCGGGTATTCCCGCACAAGCCGATCTCGTCGAAGCCGCTTGAGACTCGGATGGGTAAGGGCAAAGGCGAACCGGAGTACTACGCCGCGGTCGTTCGAAACGGGACCGTGCTCTACGAGATCGGCGGGGTAACGGAAGACGTTGCCCGCCGGGCGCTGTCTCGGGTAGCCCACAAGATGCCGTTCCGCTGTCGGTTTGTGACCCGGCGCCACCACGTGTGAGCGTGTTGATCGACGAGGAGAGTTGAGCCGTGAAGATTGCCGAGATCCGGGATATGAAGACGGAGGAACTGCACAGCGAGCTGGACCGTCTGCGCCGGTATGTCTTTGACCTGCGGAGCCAGGCGGTGACCGAGAAGTTGCAGGATCCTTCGCTGTTGACCCGGGCGAAGCGGGACGTGGCCCGGATCTTCACCGTGCTGCGGGAGCGTGGGGAACACGGGGTTGAGCAGCAGCAGTACCACCTGGAGTCGCTGGCGACGCACAAGCGAAGCAGGTGAGCCGACCGGTACGGGACTAGGCCGCTGCATGGGCGGCATCCGGCCGCGGCAAGTGGAAATGCAGGTGAGATCAGATGGCAGAAGTGACTGAGCAACAGGGCAAGGTGCGGCGCCAGCGGCGCACGTTGACGGGCGTGGTGAAGACGGCGCACAAGACCCCGGCCACGCTGCGGGTGGAAGTGGAGTTTCTGGTGCGTCACACGCGATACAGCAAGTACGTGCGGAAGCGGACGGTTCTGCACGCTCACGACCCCAAGGCGGAGGCGAAGCCGGGTGATCGCGTCGAGGTGGTGGAGTGCCGGCCGGTCTCGAAGACCAAATGTTGGCGTCTGGCGAAGGTGGTTGCTCGGGCGGCCGGCGAGGCCAAGTGAGAGGCGGCGATGATCCAGCTTCAGACAGTAGTGGATGTGGCGGACAATACCGGCGCCAAGCAGGCGATGGTGATACGCGTTCTGGGCGGCAGCACCTCGCGCGTGGGTAAGCCGCGGCGAAAGACGGCGGGAGTGGGTGACTTGGTCATCTGTGCGGTCAAGAAGGCGCTGCCGAACAGCGACTTCATGAAGCCGGGGAACAAGAAAGCCCGCGTGGTTCGTGGGGTTGTGGTGCGAACATGCTATCCCACGCGTCGCCCGGACGGCAGCTACGTGCGGTTTGACCACAACGCGGTCGTGCTGGTGGATGACAAGAATGAACCGCGCGGCACGCGCATTTTCGGGGCTGTGGCCCGCGAGCTTCGCGAGCAGGGCTTCATGAAGATCGTGTCACTGGCGGACGAGGTGATCTGATTCCGTGCTCCCCGGATCGAGAGCGGGCGAAAACGGATGATTGCAGGCGGACAGGCGAAGAACCATGGCATGCCACGTGCGAAAAAACGACTTGGTGGAAGTGATCGCGGGCGATCACAAGGGTGAGCGCGGCAAGGTGCTCAAGGTGTTGCCCAAAGAGCAGCTCGTCTGGGTCCAGGGCTTGAACATGGTCTTTCGCCATGTGCGTCCAAGCCGGAGGAACCCGCAAGGCGGGCGGCTTCAGAAGGAAGCCGCGATCCATATCTCGAACGTGCTGCCCGTGGACGAGAAGGCGGGCAAGAGCGGAAAGGGCTCGCGCGTCCGGTTCGAGCTGGAGAAGGACGCCTCGGGTAAGGTAGTGGCCAAGCATCGGGTCTCGGTCGGTGGCACCCGGCTCAGTCAGTTGAGCCGCAAGAAATCGGAAGTCTGACCATGGCGCGTCTGATGACAAAATACCGGTCGGAAATTCTGCCGGTCCTGTTCAACGAGATAGGTACGCGGAACCCGATGGCTGTCCCGCGTATGGAGAAGATCGTCGTGTCCATGGGGGTCGGGTCCGCGACTCAGGACAAGAAGCGGATCGATTTGGCGTCCAAGGATCTGACGACGATCACCGGGCAGAAACCGCAGGTGTGCAGGGCCCGCAAGAGCGTGTCGAACTTCAAGGTACGCGAGGGCAACCCGACCGGCCTGAAGGTGACGCTTCGCGGCCAGCGGATGTACGAGTTTCTGGACCGGCTGATTCACGTGGCCATCCCGCGTATTCGCGACTTTCGCGGGCTCAGCCCCCGAAGCTTTGATGGCCGTGGCAATTATTCGCTGGGCGTGGGTGAGCAAACCATCTTCCCGGAGATCGACTCGGCCGCGGTCGAGTGGCCTCAGGGTATGAACGTCACTCTGGTGACGACGGCCAAGAATGATCGGCAGTGCCGGTTGCTGCTCAAGCTGCTGGGCATGCCGCTGCGGACGGAAACGGAGAAGGACGGTCAGTCCTAGGGTGCCAAGGTCGGCTTGGTCGGCGTACCGGCCGGCCGGCACGGCAAGGATAGGATGCTTTTATGGCGACGACTGCCTGGATCAACAAAGCCAATAAGCCACCCAAGTTTAAGAGTCGGGTGGTACGCCGGTGTCAGGTTTGTGGACGGTCACACGCGGTGTACCGCAAGTTCCGCATGTGCCGGGTGTGCCTGCGGGAGAAGGCCAATCAGGGGCTCATCCCCGGACTGAAGAAGGCCAGTTGGTAGACAACCTGGACTGAACGAGGATACAGAGGATGTGGAGTGACCCGATCGCCGACATGCTGACCCGGATCCGCAATGCCACCCGTACCAAGGCACGCGAGGTTCTTGTACCTGCGTCCAATGTGAAGGTGGGCATCGCGGAGGTTCTCAAGCAGGAAGGCTACATCCTGGGGTATGACCGGATCGCCGACACCAAACAGGGACTGGTACGGATCCAACTGAAGTACGGTCCGCTGGGTGAGTCGGTGATCACGGAGCTCAAGAGGGTATCCAAGGCCGGTTGCCGGGATTACCGCGGAGCCGCGAAGCTGCCGCGCGTTCTGAATGGGCTGGGGATTGTCATTGTGTCGACCAGCCAGGGTGTGTTGAGTGACCGTCAGTGTCGCGAACGCCACGTGGGCGGCGAAGTGCTCTGCACCGTGAACTGATGGTACGGATTGAGGACTGATTCAAGCGAGAGGAACGACCGGCGATGTCTCGTATCGGCAAAAAGGCGATTCCGGTTCCAGCGGGCGTGAAGGTCACGCTGGCGGACCATACCGTGAAGACGTCCGGTCCCAAGGGCGAACTGACCTGGCGGTATCCTGACGAAATCGCGGTCGAGTATGACTCGGCAGCGAACGAAATCCGGATAAGTCCGGCGAGCAACGCCCCGCAGGCGGGGGCTCTTCACGGATTGACCCGGGCACTCATCGCCAACATGGTGATCGGGGTGGCCCAGGGCTATCAGAAGAAGCTGGAGATCTACGGGACAGGGTACGGCTGCAAGCTGCAGGGCGACAAGCTGCTGCTCAATTGCGGGTACATGGGACGCGGGGTGGACGCGGAGGGCAAGCCGCGTGAGGCCCAGTTCTCCATCCGGGTCCCGGCAGGGCTCAAGGTCACGGTCGAAGTGCCGCAGGCTCGTGGCGAGAACGAGCCTGCGAAGATGAGCATCGATGGTGCCGACAAGCAGAAGGTGGGTCAGTTTGCCGCCGAGATTCGGGCGATTCGGCCGCCCGAGCCTTATAAGGGCAAGGGCATCCGCTATGCGGGTGAACACGTCCGGCGGAAGCAGGGCAAGGCCTTCGCCAGTGGCGGTGGTTGATTCGGCGGGCAGAACTGATTCGGGTATTGCGATGAACAGACTGAAGCAGAAAGCCAAGCGCCGGGTGCGGCGCAAGATGCGGGTTCGCAAGCGGATCTTCGGAACGACCGAACGACCGCGGCTGACCGTGTTTCGCAGCCTGCAGCATATCTACGCCCAGGTGATCGACGACACGACGGGCTGTACGCTGTTGGATGCGAGCACGGTGAGCAAGGAACTGCGCGGCAGCGTGGGTTACGGCGGAAACGCGGCCTCGGCCAAACAGGTTGGCAAGCTCCTCGCGGAGCGTGCGACGGCCAAGGGGCTTCGAGAGCTGGTATTCGACCGGAACGGCTATCGCTTTCACGGACGAGTCAAGGCTCTTCTGGAGGCGGTCCGCGAGGGTGGTGTGAAGGTTTGAGGTTCGATGTGGCAGGGCGAATCGCAAGTTCGGCGAAGGCTGAGTCGAGGCACTGATGGCTGACGAGACGACTGAATCGCAGAATCAAAGTGAATTGGCCGGAGTGGGTGGCCCCGACGCGGGTTCCCAGACATCACCGGCTGGCGATGCCCCGGCAGTAGCGGCTGGCGAGGGCGGAGCAACGGCGGGTTCGGGCGATCGCCCTTCGCATGGCCGGCACGGCGGCGGTGGCGGCGGTCGGCAGTTCGGCGGCGGGCGAGGCCGAGGCGGTCCGCGCGGACGCCGCGATGCCGGGCCCGGCGAGGACAGCGGGCTCGATGAGGTCGTCGTTCGCGTTTATCGCTGTGCCACCGTGGTCAAAGGCGGCCGACGATTCAGCTTTGGCGCTTTGGTGGTGGTCGGTGATCGGCAGTCGCGCGTCGGTATCGGGTATGGCAAGGCGAACGAAGTTCCCAGCGCCGTCGACAAGGCCCGGAAAGCCGCCCAGCGCAACATGATCTCCGTCAAACTGGAAGGAACCACCATCCCCCATCAGGTGATGGCCAAGTACGGAGCCAGCAAGGTTCTGCTTGTCCCCGCAGGCAAGGGAACGGGCGTGATCGCGGGCGGCAGCGTGCGTGCGGTGATGGAATTGGCCGGCATCAAGGATGTTCTTACCAAGGCCCACGGTTCGACGGGGCCGAAGAACCTGGTTAAGGCGGCTTTCGCGGGATTGGCCATGCTCCGGCAAAAGGATGATGTGGCCAAGCTTCGCGAGGTTTCGTTGGCGTAGGGGCAAGGCGGCGGTCGCGAGCGGTAGCATGCCGGCGGGAGTGTTTGGGCAATGATGATCTCGGATGTTCTATCGAAGGCGGGACGCAAGAAGCCCCGGAAACGTGTCGGGCGCGGTATCGGCTCCGGCAGCGGAAAGACAGCCGCCCGCGGGCACAAGGGCATGGGGCAGCATTCGACCGAGCGAGCGACGGCCATGGCCGAGGGAGGCCAGATGCCGTTGTTCCGCCGATTGCCCAAACGGGGATTCAGCAACGCACAGTTCCGCACCGAATACCAAGTTGTGAACGTGGGCAAACTGCAGGAGCGGTTCGACGACGGAACGCATGTGACCGCCAAGCTGCTGGAGGAGCGTGGGCTTATCCATGACGCCAACAAGCCCGTCAAGGTGCTTGGCACCGGCGACCTCACGAAGAAGCTCACCGTCGAGGTAACCGTTTACAGCGCCTCCGCCGCCAAGAAGATCACGGAAGCCGGAGGGCAGGCCAAGGTCGCCGATGCCTGACCTGAGGTCACCAGTCGGCCAGGGATGTCAGCATGTTTAGTACGATTGCGAACATCTTTAGAATATCGGAGCTCCGGCGGAAGATCCTCTTCACGCTCGGGCTTCTGGTGATTTACCGGCTGGGGTTTTATGTGCCCCTGCCTGGCATCGACCAGACCATCATGGCCGAGTCGATCAAGAAGCAAACCGCCGATCAGGGGGGCTTCGGCCAGTTGGCGACGGCCTTCGCGCTGTTCACCGGCGGCGATCTGATGCAGAGCACGATCTTCGGACTGGGCATCATGCCCTATATTTCCGCGTCAATTATCTTCCAGCTCCTGACCACCGTTGTGCCCGCCCTGGAGAAGCTCCAGCGAGAAGGGGACACCGGCCGGCGAAAAATCCAGGAGTACACCCGCTATGCGACGGTCGGCTTGTGCTTGATCCAGGCGATCTTCTGGATCAACTACATGCTGAACCAGGGGTATGTCTACCAGGACTACGCGGGGAAGCTGCCATTCTGGCTGATGGGGGTATTCGGCCTGACCACAGGTACGATCTTCCTCATGTGGCTGGGTGAGCAGATCGATGAGTACGGGATCGGCAACGGCATCAGCCTGATTATCATGGCTGGCATTGTCGCCCGGATGCCCGACGCGGTCATCTATGTCTGGAACAACGCCCAAGTGCAGATGGGCGCACAGGCGGGCGGCGGAGCGCTCGGGCCGCCCAAGATCCTCTTCATCATCGTGGCCTTCGTGGGTGTGGTCGCCGCCACGATCCTCATTACCCAGGCCCAGCGGCGCATCCCCATTCAGCAGGCGAAGCATACCCGCGGCCGTCGCGTCCTTGGTGGGCAACGGCAGTACCTGCCATTGCGGGTTAACCACGGCGGCGTGATGCCCATCATCTTCGCCAGCTCGCTCTTGATTTTCCCGGGGATCATCTTTGGCTATCTGGCTCAGGGATTCCCCACGGTCGGCATCTTCCGTTTCCTGCAGCGCTCGTTCTACCACGACAGCTACATCTACATCCTGTGCTATGTGGGGATGGTCTACTTCTTCGCGTACTTCTGGACGGCGGTGCAGTTCCAGCCGAAGGAGATGGCCAATAATCTGCGGGATTACGGGAGCTTCATCCCGGGCCTGCGTCCGGGCAAACGGACGGCGGACTACCTCGAGCGGGTTATGGGCCGAATCACCTACGTCGGGGCCGCCTTCCTCGCGCTGATCGCCATCATTCCCACCGTGGTGGCCACGAAAATGATGATCCCCTACAGCGTATCCTCATTCCTGGGAGGCACGGGGTTGCTGATCGTGGTCAGCGTGGCCCTGGACGTCGTCCAGCGGATCGAGGCGAACCTGGTGATGCGTAACTACAAGGGCTTCCTGAGCAACGAGTGATCGTGGTCGGATTGGTCTGGCAAGGTGGTGCGGTATGAACGTGGTGCTCTTCGGACCTCCGGGAGCGGGGAAAGGAACGCAGGCGGAACGACTGGCCGCCAAGTTCGCGTTCCTGCACCTCTCCAGCGGCGACGTGCTGCGGGCGGAGCGTAAGAGCGGCACGGAGCTCGGAGCTCGGGTCGCTGGTTACATGGATTCCGGGGCTTTGGTCCCCGACGAAATCATCGTGGAGGTGATCCTGGCTCGCGTGCTGAAGGCGGACAGCAAGGCGGGTGTGCTGTTGGACGGCTTTCCACGGACGCTGCCGCAGGCTCGCCAACTGGACGAGGCCCTGGTCGGAGCCGGCAGCCGGCTGGATTTGGTCTTGTCCATCGTGGTGCCTGATGAGCTGATCGTGGAGCGGATCACAGGGCGACGGATGTGCCCCTCGACGGGCAAAATCTACCATGTGAAGTACTTGCCTCCGAAGCAGGCCGGCATCTGCGACGAGACCGGCGAGGAGTTGATCCAGCGGAAGGATGACACGGAAGAGGTCGTCAAGCAGCGTTTGGCGGCCTATCACGAGCAGACTGAGCCGCTGGAGGTTTACTATCGCCAGCAGGGGCTTCTGGTAGAGGTTGACGGAACGCGGGATATTGGGGCCGTGGCTCAGGATATGTGCGCCATTGTCGAGCGTCACCTTGGCCGGGAGAACTCATGAGGGGCATCGGGCGACGACGAGCCGAGACTGCCAAGCTCAAAAGCCCGGCAGACATCGAGATGATGCGGCCCGCCGGGCGACTGGTGCATCAGGTGCTCACCCGGATGCGAGAGATGGCCAAGCCGGGCGTCACCACGGCGGATTTGAACGCGGAAGCGGAACGGATGATCGCCCAGGCGGGCGCGCAGGCCCTGTTCCGCGGCGTGGAAACGCGGCAAACGAAGTTCCCGTTCCCCTCGGCACTGTGCACGAGCGTGAACGAGCAGGTGGTGCATGGTATTCCGTCAGCCCGGGTGCTGCAGGCTGGCGATGTGCTGAGTGTGGACTGCGGCGTTCGACTGAACGGTTACTGCGGTGACAGTGCGACGTCGATCGCGATCGGTTCTGTGGAACCGGACGTGCGGCGTCTCCTGGAGGTGACCCAAGAGGCCCTGGAAATCGCCATTCGCGAGATTCGTCCGAAGCGATGGTGGAGCCAGGTCGCCTCTCAGATGCAGGCCCATGTAGAGGGGGCCGGCTTCTCGGTAGTGCGGCAGTTTGTCGGGCACGGCATCGGCCGCGAGATGTGGGAAGAGCCGAAGATCCCCAACTACGTGGATCCCGGCGAAAGCCGTATGGATTTCATGCTCCTGTCGGGCATGGTCCTGGCGGTGGAGCCGATGGTGAACATGGGGACGGCGGATGTGGAGTACGGTGATTCGAGCGGCTGGCCCGTGGTGACCCGCGACGGCCGGTACGCCGCTCATTTTGAGCACACGATCGCGGTGACCGATCGCGGGGCGGACGTCTTGACGGATGAACGCTGACCGGGTTGGGCCCGTGGTATGTGGGAAGGCGGGTGTGGTGTCATGAAAGTCAGAAGCAGTGTGCGTCGGATTTGCGAGAGTTGCAAGATTATCCGCCGCCGCGGCGTGATCCGGGTGATCTGCACGAACCCGCGGCACAAGCAGCGGCAGGGGTGAGGCGAGTCGGGCCGGCGGCTTCAATCGCCGGTTAACAGGTAAGGAGAAATAGCGTGCCGCGCATTGCAGGCGTAGACATACCGGCGGACAAGCGGATCGAGATCTCGTTGCGCTACATTTACGGGGTCGGTCCATACTTGGCTCTCCAAGTTCTCAAGGAGGCGGGTATCGAGCCGGGCGTGCGAGCGAAGAACCTCACGGAAGACGAGGTCGCTCGGATCGCCGGTGTTCTTGACCGCAGTTACGTCGTGGAAGGTCAACTGCGCCGGCAGGTGGCGCAGAACATCGCCCGGTTGCGCGATATCGGGTGTTATCGTGGGATGCGGCACCGTCGCGGGCTGCCGGTGCGCGGGCAGCGGACTCGCTCCAATGCTCGCACTCGAAAGGGCCCCAAGAAGACCGTGGCTGGCAAGAAAGGCGTGAAGGAGATGCACCGTGGCTAAAGGCGGCAAGAAGAAGGCTCGCCGGAGCGTGACCCGGGGGATCGCGCATATCAAGGCGACCTTCAACAACACCATGATTACCATCACAGACACCGCCGGTGAGACGTTGGCATGGGCGTCCGCCGGAACGGTCGGGTTCAAGGGAACACGCAAGAGCACTCCTTTCGCCGCTACCCGGGCGGCGGAGGCGGTGGCCCATGCCGCCAAGAAGTTCGGGCTCACGGAACTCGAGGTCTGCGTGAAGGGACCGGGTTCCGGCCGGGAGTCCGCGGTGACCGCCCTCCAGGCGGCCGGTCTGCGGATTCAATCGATCGAGGATGTGACGCCCCTGCCGCACAACGGATGCCGGCCGGCCAAGAAACGTCGTGTCTGATTGAGCCCCGCTTCGATCTGACCCAATTTGGAGGTACCCCGATGCGAACAAGGTGGCGTGGCCTTGAACTGCCGACCCAGGTGGCCCGTGATGAATCCATCAGCACGGATACGTACGCGCGCTTGCTCATCGAACCCTTCGAGCGCGGGTTCGGTACGACGGTCGGCAACAGCCTCCGGCGCATTCTGCTCTCGAGCCTCGAAGGGGCCGCGGTCACTAAGATTCGGATCGCTGGCGCCAACCATGAATTCATGAGTCTTCCGGGCGTGATGGAAGACGTCACGGATATCATTCTCAACATCAAGAATCTCGTCATTCGCATGGAAGACGAGGGCGAGAAGACCATGCGTCTGGTTCGGCGGGGACCTGGTGAGGTATTCGCACGCGACATCCAGCCGGACCCGGCGATCACGATCATCAACCAGGGGCAGTCTATTGCCACACTGACCGAGGACGTCGAGCTCACCATCGACTTCTGGGTTCGCTCCGGCCGGGGGTATTGCACCGCCGAGGACAACCAGAACCCCGCCGACGAGCTGGGCATCATCGCGGTTGATTCCGTCTTCTCGCCGGTTACCCGCGTTCGCTACAAGACCGAAGAGACGCGCGTGGGGCAGCGCACGAACTACGACCGGCTGATCCTGGAGGTCTGGACCAAGGGGACGCTAAGACCCGAAGACGCGATGGTCGAGGCGGCCAAGATCCTCCGCAAGCACCTCAATCCGTTCATCCACTACCAGGAGCTCGGAGAGCAGACGGTCAGCGAGGAAGCGTCCAAGGCGGAGTCGGCCGGCGAGATCGCCGTCGACAAGGAATTGCAGGATCGGCTGTCTCTTCCCATCTCTCAGCTTGACCTTTCGGTTCGTGCGAGCAACTGCCTCGAGTCGGCGAAGGTGAGCACGGTGGGGGATCTGGCCAGGATGAGTGAGACGGACCTGCTCAAGGTTCGCAGTTTCGGCCGGACGTCGCTGCGCGAGGTCAAGCGCAAGCTGGCGGATTTGGGGCTGAGTTTGGGAATGAATGTGGGGGACTTGGCTTCCGATGCTGGCCCCGGGGGCAGTGTTGCCTCCCCGACGCCCGCGTCAGCCAATCCTGGTGAGCCGGCCGACGGTGGAGACCCCGTCGCCGCCGGTGCGAGTATGCCGTAAGCCCGCGTCCTCAGCGCCTGTTGTGCCGCCTTCCCGCCTCGATGCGGGCCGGGCGGCCAGCGAGACTCTGAGGATGCATTCTAAGCCTGGAGCGTACGTATGAGGCATCTAGTCGCAAGACGTAAACTGAACCGAACGAGCGAGCATCGCGTGGCGCTCCGGCGCAACATGGCTCAGAGCCTGTTCGAGCACGGCCAGATTCGGACAACCTTACCCAAGGCCAAGGATCTCCGCCCATTCGTCGAACGGTTGATTACCCTGGCTCGTCGGGCACGAGGAGAGGGCGTGCAGGCCCTCGCCGCCCGGCAGCGCCTCACCACTTTGCTGGGCGACCGGGCGATCATACCGGCCGAGAATCAGGAAGAGTACGATCAGATGTCCGACGCAGCCCGACAACGGGTGCTTCGCTCGCGCAGCGGTCGTCGCCATCGTCTGGGGCAAGCCCGCGGCGGTGCGAAATTCACCGCCCTGTCGGTCATTCATCATTTGATCAACAACGTGGCGCCGCGTTTCGAGGACCGGCCAGGCGGTTACACCCGCGTTATCAAGGTCGGACGCACGTCCAAGGGCGACAACGCGCCGCTGGCAGTCCTTCAGTTGCTCGGCGAAGAGGAATCCCCGGGTAACGTCAGCCGACCGGAGAAGACCGCCCGCAAGCGTCGGACGGAGCGTCGCTACGTCGCCGCCGCTCGTGCGATCAAATCCCGCCGGTCCCAGCCCGCGGAGAATCGTCCCAGCACACCCGCGGATCAGCCCGATCCGTCCGAGTCCGCACCCGATGCCGCCACCGGTGAGGAACCCGGCAAGGACTAACGCTCCTTACGCATTCCTTCCGCGTCCCCGGCGACTGACGGCATTGAGATAAGGAGGGCATGCATTGCACAGCGATCCGAACTGCGTTTTCTGCAAGATCGTCGCGGGGGCGATCCCCGCGCTGCGCGTCTTTGAGGACGCCGATGTGCTGGCCTTTCTGGATGTCGGCCCGTTGTCGGAGGGGCATGCGCTCGCTATTCCGAAAGAGCACTTTCCCACCCTTGAGGACATGCCGGCCGATCGGTTCGCACTCGTCGCCAGCCGACTTCCCCGTATCGCGGATGCCGTGAGACGGGCAGTCGGCGCCCAGGGCTGCAATCTCCTGCTCAACGTCGGTCGTGAGGCAGGCCAGGAGGTGCCCCACCTGCACTGGCATATCATTCCCCGCGTCGCCGGCGACAAGCTCGGTTACCGCTGGAATGCCTCCACCTATCCGCCCGGGCGGGGAGAAGAGGTCCGCCAGGCGGTGAAGGACGCTTTGGAGGCCTGATCGCTTGACGCCGGCACTCGCAGGCCGCATCATGAGCGTGGTCGACCTCGATAGTGTGCTCGACATGGCATCGGTTTTGGAGGGCGCCAATCGGCCCGCTTGCGGGGCCAGTGCGGCTTGCCACATATGATGGATCGACTGCTTGCCAACGAATGGGCTGTCAACGGCTTCCTGGCCGCCTACCTGATCGTGCTGACCTTGGTCTGTATCTACGGTCTCCACAGATACCAGCTCGTCCACCTGTACTACAAGTACCGCCGTAACACTCCCAGCCCACGAGCCTGTTTCCGCGTTCTGCCTAGGGTGACCATCCAGTTGCCCATGTTCAACGAGCAGGCGGTGGCGCGTCGTATCATCGATGCGACCTGCCAAGTGGACTACCCTCGCGATCGCCTCGAGATTCAGGTGCTCGACGACTCGACCGACGAGTCGGTGGAGATCGCCCGCCGGGCGGTAGAGCACTGGCGAGAACAGGGATTCGACATCAAGTACATCCGTCGTCCCAATCGCGAAGGATTCAAGGCCGGCGCTCTGGCCAACGGGCTCGCCCAGGCGGCCGGCGAGTTCATACTCATCTTCGACGCAGACTTCCTTCCTCCGCCCCAGATCCTGCGAGAGACAATCCACTACTTCACGGAACCGCGGGTCGGCATGGTGCAGGCTCGTTGGGAGCATCTGAATCGGCAGCAGTCGCTGCTTACCAAGACGCAGGCCATCCTGCTCGATGGGCATTTCGTGATCGAGCACGCCGCCCGCAACCGCTCCGGGCGCTTCATGAGCTTCAACGGGACGGCCGGCTTGTGGCGGCGGACATGTATCGACGACGCCGGCGGCTGGCAACACGACACGCTTACCGAGGATCTCGACCTGTCCTACCGGGCCCAGATGAGAGGTTGGAAGTTCGTCTTTCTGCCCGACCTGACCAGCCCGGCCGAGTTGCCGCCGGACATGGACGGGTTCAAGCAACAGCAATACCGCTGGGCCAAGGGTGGCGCCCAGACCTGCCGCAAACTACTCCCGACCGTTCTCCGCTCGCGACTGCCCAAGCGGATCAAGCTCGAGGCCTTCTTCCACCTGACCTCCTGCACGGTTTATCCCTATGTGGTGCTGCTGACCCTGATGCTCTACCCAGTGGTCTATCTGAAAGTGCACCTGTTCGACGAGGGTTGGGCACGCTATGTCTTTGACGCGTCCGTGCTTCTCATGGCCACCTGTGGCGCGACCAGCTTCTACATCGCCAGCCAGCGGGCCCAGTTCAAAACCTGGGCCGACAGCATCAAGTACATCCCGTTTCTTATGTCCCTGGGCATAGGCATCTCGCTCAACAACGCCCGCGCGGTTCTGGCCGGCTTCTTCGGCAAGCCGGGAGAGTTCGTCCGCACACCCAAGTTTGGGGTCACCGGTCAAGACACTCACTGGAAACGCGATGTGCAAGCCAGCCGGAAGCGAAACGGAAGAATCCGGTTGCAGCCATTTGTCGAGCTGGCCATGGGGCTTTATCTGCTCGCATGTCTGCTGCTGTGTCTCAAGGATGGGAAGGTGACCGTCGGCGTGCCTTTCCTCTGCCTGTTCATGGTGGGATACCTCTACGTGCCGCTTACCACCTGGTTCGGCCACCGCCTGGGCCATCGGTCCGTCGAGGATCTCGCCGGCCGGCACGAACCCTCCGCTGTTCCCGCGCCGTTCCGAACCCGGACGCCCTGATGCCGCGGGCGAGGTTGTTCGCGGCGTATCTCCAGCGGCTCAAGAACACCGTTCCAGGAAGCTCGTTGCCGACGAATCGCTATCTCGCCGCCTTGCTGGCCGCTTGTCCCTTCTCCTCGTCCGGGTGATCTTCGGCCAGCCGCAAGTCAGAGTCCGTGAGGTGCACGTCGGTCCGCACGTCCCCATACCGATAACGGGCGTCAAGCTGCTCATTCTTCAGCCACAAATCTGTGCCCGCCGGCCAACCCGTCTCGGCATCCACGTAGAAATCCTGTTGCGTGTAGAGGTAGCCCGGCGTCGGTGGTCGCTGGATACGCAGATGGTGGACGGCTCGGTTGATTGGCTCAAGCTGCGACACGCCTTCGTACGCGATGGTCATCACGCCGGCAAGAGCGGGATCTTCAAACGGTGCAAGCGTCCGGGCGGCCACCTGGGCCAGGCCGAACGATGTGATCGGATTCTTCGCCTTGCCGATCGCCACCGGCAAATCGACGTCGATGATCCGAACCTGCGGCGGGAACGGAAACAACCCGTGCCGTTCACGGACGAGGACTTGGTTGTTATGCCGTCCGGCCACATACACCGACTCGAAGTACGGCATGGTCTCGTCGTCCCACTCGAATTTGACGCTGAACGGCTCCTTGCGGAAGGCCGCCCGGATCCGCTCCATCGCAACAAGTTTGGGGATGAAGCCCAGCCGTTCCTGGCGGTAGAAGGTCAGCCGGTATTGATCGAGAGCCGCGCACCGTTCCTTCAGATCACGCAGATAGGCCACCGGGTCGGCCTTGATCCGCTCGCCCTCGCGGGCCATGCGGGCTTCCGGCGACTCCACGCGTTCCGCGGCTCGGCCATCCTCGCCGCTGACGCAACCCCCGCAAGCTACCACACCCAACATGGACACGATGAAGACCCACTCCCGAGCTCTGCGTGACGTGGACCATCGCCGGCAACCCAAGGAATTGGCAACCGCCGATGAACGCCGATGAACGGCGATCAGAGCCGCGACCATGAGGGAGCGGTTCCTACCGGCAGCGAGCGGCTGCTTCTTCGTGGTCGCGGCCGCGAAAAGGCATCCCACATACCCCAGGAGAAGGGCGATGACGTGTGCGGCACAAAGAGGGTGTCCGGGAAAAAAGATGCGGTGCCGGGTTTCTGATCGGCGTTCATCGGCGTTCATCGGCGGTTCTGTACTCCTTGGGTCTCCGTCTGGGCCGCGCTACCATTCGGGCCTACCGTCGAGCCGGTTGGTCATTTCCGGGCGTCCCGCAGCTCGACCTGCCCTTGCCGGGCGTGGTCGATCGACGTGGCCAGGATCCGCGCCGCTTCCTGCGGCGCGTGGAAGCCCATCGAGTTCTCTGCCTCAGTGAAATCCAGCAGGAACTGCGCGTGACGCTGACGATCCCTGGCTCCCGCAAGCTGTTCGTCCGTCGCGCCCGCTTCGCGCGCGGCTTTGAGATCATCGATCAGTGCCACCAGTGCGTTCATGGCCCGGTCACGCAAATGGTACGTTCGCTCCTGGATCGTCTCCGCTCGGGCCAGCAGTTCCGCCTCCGGCACCTTGTGGCAGGTCTGGCAGGCGTTGTTGATGTTCAGCAGCGGGCTGCGCACATGATGATCGCTGATCTTCATCGCGCCGACCCGCATATAGGGCATATGGCAGTCGGCGCACGCCACGCCCGCACGCGAGTGGATGCCCTGATTCCACAGCTCAAACTCGGGATGCTGCGCTTTGATCACCGGTGCGCCTGTCTCCGCATGCGTCCAGTCCGTGAACTCAATCTCGTCATAGTACGTCAGCATCTCGTCGGCCTTGATCCCCTTCGCCCAAGGGTACGTCAGCCGTTTCTCCGGCCCCTTGAAGTAGTATTCCACGTGGCATTGAGCGCACACGAAGCTCCGCATCTCCTGCCGCGTCGCCATCGTATGCACGTCGTAGTCCGCCACGCCTTGAGAGGCCTTGTACGCCTTGATGCCCTCGATGAAGCCGGGGCGAGTGATTCGCAGTTGCAGCGTTTCTGGGTCGTGGCAGTCGACGCAGGTAATCGGGTGCGTGACCAGCTTGCGGGCTTCGGCGAACGGCATGGGGTTCATCTTCGCGAAACCCTTGAACAGATCGCCTTCACCAAGCTTGACATAAGGAATGTAGACCGACGCGTGGCAGTGCAGGCACGTGCCCGGCTGCTGAGCGGCCTGCTGCCGTTCGGTGAAGGTCTGGTCTTCAAGCATGTAAGCGTGCCCGCGGTCCTCGCGGAAATCCGTCGCGAAGGCGTAACCCGCCCACATCGTCTTCAGCCGCGGATCCTCCTCGAGCCGCGATTGAGCCAGCACAGAGCGCGGGTCCGCATCCGTCGGCGTACGCGGCAGAGCTTCGCTGCCTCCAAACCGCGTACGCTTCATGTCGACCGTTCGCCGGTACAAGTCATATTGGATCGGGAAGTTCTTGCCCCAGACGGCGGGATCCTGCGTCTCGTCGGTCAGCTCCACCACGCGAAAGAACGGGTTCCTCGCGTCTTGTTTGTGCTCGAAGATATTGACCAGAACGGCCGTGACCCCGATGGTCAACACACACGCGATCACCGCCGTCATCACAACCCAGCGAAGAGGGCTGCGACTGCCGACCGGAGAAGCGGGGTTCGAACTGTTAGCGCTCATGGTGACTTCCTCCCGTTCAATATCGTCAATCGCATGCGGCCGGCCGCCGCTCCGTGAGTCAGTGCATGTGGCCGACAGCAGGGTGACAGCGGATACACGACAACGGCTCCGATGTGTGCGGGCCGTGGTCGATCATCTGCACAATGTCCTGATGGCAATTCCGGCAAGCTCCCTCAATGATGCGCTCATTGAACGCGGTCACCTGGATGGGTTCATGGAACCTGCCCGTTGTGAACGCCCATGAATGATTGAAGCCGTTGATGCCCTTGCTCACGTACTTGCCCACGAACGTATGCGGAGCATGGCAATCATTGCATACCGCGACCGCCCGATGACTCGAGTGCGACCATGCATCGTAATGGCCCTGCATCACGTGGCAGTTGGCGCAAGCCGTCGGGTCATTGGTCAGATACGAGGTGCCCCGGGCGTACACGAAAGTGTATATCGACAGCCCGGCCGCCAACCCCATGAGCGTGCCCAGAATCACACCGGCCGTTTTCACGTGTGCCATTCTACCTGCTCAGTAGAACCACGTCACCGTTCGGTGATGCCGCAAAGTCACCGCGGGATCGTGTGAGTGGTCCCATAGGTACTCGTCGACCAGCCACGCAGGGAAGGGGGCGCCCCGTTGGCGAGACACGGTCTCGGCCATCAGCTCGACTGCCCAGATGCTGCACGCTCGCAGCTCAATCTCCTCTTCGCTCGAGGCCGGAATCAACTGCTCGCCCTCGATGCGATCCGCGAAGTCCGAATCAAGCCGCAGGATTCCCAGATGCCGCAACATCTGCGGAATGCGGTAGTCCGCAAAGGCGGTCAGGGACTCGATGCCGCTGAGCGTCGGGCCGTTGTTTTCCTTCCATGCCGCCGCAAGATCGGACGCGAAAATCTGGGCCCGCTTCAAGATGGGTACCGATTGCCCGCGGTAGGAAGCGATGTCCCGAAACCCTTCGAAGGAACGACAGGTCAGCGCGGCGATGCGGGCCGCGTCGAAGTCGGCGGCCTCCACGAGGTTCATGGCCTCGCCATCGTAAAGCCCTATCAGCACGCGGCCGGTTTCCTGCATCAGCCGGACGCGGTCCTCGAACATGGGAATCCGCCCATGGCCCGCGAAGAGTTCCTCGAGCTCCGCCGGCTGAGCGGCCGCCCAACGCCGCGCCGTCAGCCAGGCCGGCTCGCGAGCGATCGCTCGTCTGAGGGCCGCCACCAAGGCCGGGTATCGCTGCCACCGGCGACCTTGGTACTCAACGGACCACAATTCGCCCTCGCTTGCCCAGAAGCAGAAGTTGAGGCAATCGACCAGCAGAACCCAACGGGCCGTGTCGCGCGGTGAGCCCTGGAACCGCAACTCCGCCGGACGAGGGGCGGGGCGAATGGACACCGGATCCACCGCCGCCGCCCACTGAGTGATCGCTTCCTGGTCGACACGCACCCACTTGGCCGCTTCGCTCACGCGTCGTGCCGCACCGCGAACGTCGTAGGGCGTGCAATCTTGAGCCTTGGTCATGGGTCTCCTGCCACTCGCTGCCTCGCGCGATACATGCCCCTCACGGCCAGACACGATATCAGAAAACCGCCGCCAAAGCACGGTCCCCGAGCGCCCCGCCACTCAGCACTCAGTACTCAGTACTCAGATCTCGCGTCCCACCGCCGCCGCCACCGCTTTGATCTCCTGCATCAGCTGGGCGAAGGTCTCGCATGTGATCGACTGCCCGCCGTCGGTCATGGCGTGCTCGGGGTCGCGGTGCACCTCGATCAGCAAACCGTCCGCCCCGGCCGCCACCGCCGCTTTGCACATGGCCGGTACCATGTACGCCCGCCCGGTGCCCTGCGAGGGGTCCACGACGATCGGCAGATGCGATTCCCGTTTCACCGCCGGCACGATCGCCAGGGCCAACGTGTTGCGGACGTACTGCTCGTGCGTGCGGATACCCCGCTCGCAGAGGATCACCTTCCCGTTGCCCGCGTTGATGATGTACTCGGCCGCGAGCAGGAACTCATCCAGCGTCGCGCTCCAGCCTCGCTTGAGCAGGATCGGCTTGTCCGTCTTGCCCACCGCACACAGCAGGTTGAAATTGTGCATGTTGCGCGTGCCGATCTGCAGCACGTCGGCGTACCGGCACACAACGTCCACCTGGTCGATGCTCATGATCTCCGTGACCAGCGCCAGCCCCGTCTGCTCGCGAGCCTCAGCCAGGATTTCCAGACCGCGTTCACCCAGCCCCTGGAACTGATACGGGCTTGTTCGTGGCTTGAACGCTCCACCTCGCAACGCGGTCGCGCCCGCTTCCTTCACCGCGTGGGCCACGTCCAGAAGCATCCCGCGATCCTCGACGCTGCAAGGCCCGGCGATCACCGCGATCTTCTTGCCGCCGGCGACGCAGCCCAGCGATCCGCCCAGCCCAATGGCCGTCGACTCCGCCTTGGCTTGGCGACTGGCGATCTTGTAAGGCGCAAGGATCGGCACGACGCGATCCACGCCCGCACAGCTTTCCAGCATGCTCCGGTCTTTGAAGCGGTCGTCACCGATCACCGCGACCACCGTGCGTTCCGTCCCCACGATCACATGGTCCGCGAGGCTCATCTCCCGAACCAGGCGAACCACATGGTCCACCTGCTGTTGTGTACACCCTTGCTGCATGACGACAATCATGGCTTGTGCTCCGTTGTGCTGCTCGCCCGTATGGGGCGAAGACCTTTGGGCTCGATGAACTTGTAGAACTTCCTGGAGATCCCGATGGGCGGATGCCGCCGGTCCCCTATCCGGGCAGGACCGACGGCCGGCTAAAGGTGAACGCGCAACGGCCGCCCTGCAACCAACGGTCGCCTTGTGCAGAGACATGACTGAGGAGATTATGCCGCATGATTCATGCTGCCCAACGCCAACCAGACTCCTCGTCCTGTTCGTCCGCGGTCCGCGAACCGCGCAACAGACCGAGCACGCGCTCGGCTCGCATGGTTGCCCTCCGCAGGCCGGCCGTCAACTCCGCCGTCAGCTCGGCCAGACGGGCTTCCACGGGGCGAGGACATTCAACTGGTTGACGCATCATGGTCAGCTTCCTCCAATCACTTCCCGGCCGCCCAGGTACGGACGAAGTGCCGCCGGGATACGTATCGTGCCGTCCGCGTTCTGGTGGTTCTCCACCAGGGCAATCAGTACACGCGGGCTGGCAATGACGGTGTTGTTCAGCGTATGACAGTAGTGCAGGTTGCGGTCCCGGTCGCGAAATCGCAACTTCAACCGGCGGGCCTGGTACTCGTAGAACCGCGAGGCCGAGTGCGTCTCGCCATACCCGCCGCGAGAAGGCATCCACGTCTCAATGTCGAATTTCTGTACCTGCCCCTGTCCCAAGTCGCCCGTGCACACATTCACCACCCGGTAGGGCAACTCCAGACGCCGCAGAACCTCCTCCGCGTTGCCCAGGATCTCCGCGTGGTGGGCGATCGAGGTCTGCTCGTCGTTCCGGCAGATGACCACCTGCTCCACCTTCTCGAACAGATGAATGCGGTACAAACCGTATGTGTCTTTGCCCGCCGCCCCCGCCTCGCGGCGAAAACACGTGCTCAGTGCAAAATACTTCTTCGGCAGCTCATCCTCGCCGAGAATCTCATCGCAGTGATACGCGGTCAGCGGAACCTCGGCGGTCCCCACCAGACTCAGCCCGTCACGCTCGCAGCGGTACGCCTGCTCCTCGCCGCCGGGAAAGTAGCCCGTGCCGACCATCATCGCGTCCCGCACCAGCACCGGCACGCCAAGCTGCGTGTACCCACGCTCCACCATCAGATCCACGGCCAGCTGCAGCACCGCTCGGTGCAACGCTACACCGTCCCCACGGAGCACGTAGTTCCGAGTGCCCGCCAGCTTCACGCCCCGTTCCACATCCAGCATTCCCAACTCAGTCATGAGCGCGACATGGTCCCGAGGCTCGAACGCGAACTGAGGAACCTCACCCACCCTGCGCTGCTCGACGTTTTGTGTGTCGTCTTCGCCGAGCGGAACTTCGTCGGCCGGAGGCTGCGGAACCGTCAACAGCAGGGCCTCGAACCGCTCGTTCACCTCACGCAGCTCGCCCTCCAGATCCTTGGCCCGGGCCTTCATCGCCGCGACCTGTTCGACCAGTTTCTGCCCCTCAGCCTGAAGCTCGTCCGCGGTCCGGCCACCGGCCAGCGCCTGCTGATACCACTTGCTCTTCGGGTTCTTGTACAACGCGATCTGACCGCTGATCTCGTTCTGCTTGTGACGCAACTCGTCGAACTCAACCTGCAACGAGCGACGACGGTCGTCCACCGCGCACAGACCGTCAATGTCGCACACCATCCGCTTGTTCCGCGCCGCCTGCTTGAAGCGTTCCGGATCCTGGCGAATCAACTTGATGTCGATCATGAGCGATACATCCTCCCGACAACAAAAAAACCCCGAACGCCACATCTGTGCGTCTCGGGGCATTGAACACCATATCCGGTCGGCTGGCTTCAGGCCCGAAGACGCGGTCTCCGGCTAAACCAAAAGTACCCAAACCAGCCACGGGCAAAACCGCGTTCTCGCGGCCCGCCGTTCTTCGTGGACACAAATACGTTCGACGTGACTCTCATGACGCTACGCCGCCTGCACACGGGCCGAAATCCTTCAAACGCGCCCGGCAGGACTCGAACCTACAACCCTCTGGTCCGAAGCCAGATGCTCTGTCCAATTGAGCTACGGGCGCTGCTGCGCGAGCGGCCCGCGCCGCTCTCCGAATCTCGTTCGTCCCCCGTCCTTCTCGCCAAAACTCTCTCAAGTCCCCGTGAACGGCAACAGGGCCAGGAACCGCGCTCGCTTGATCGCCCGTCGAATGTCACGCTGCTCGCGGGCGTTCGTGCCACCTCGCTTGCGCGACATCATCTTGCTGCTCGCGGTCAGAAACTTCCGAAGCAACTCGACCTCTTTGTAGTCGACGATCGGACCTTTCCAATCCGCACCCGCACGCTCCGGAAAACGAGTCCGGTTCGGCTTCGCCCGACGTTGGCGGGCTCCCTGGTTCGCCATCTGCTTACCCATTCGCGGCCTTCTCCTGTATCTCTTGCATGACCCGGTTAAATGCGGCTTCGTCGACGACCTCGGACTCATCGATCAACATGATCGGAATCTCGTCGCGGATCGGATATCGACGCCGTGTTCCCGCGTCCGTGCTGTACAACCAGTCGCCCACCTGCACCAGCGGAGCATGCGTCTCCGGGCAAACCAGGATCTTCAGCAACTCAGGATCCAGTGTCGTAGCCATGTCCACGGACCGTCCTTGTCGTCGAGCCGGCAGACTGCCAACTGCCAGTCCGCCTCGGTACGGAACAGCCTTCCCTCGCTGCGGCAACACGTCAACCGTGCCGCCCGCACGCAACCTCGGCTCCATAAAGAACCACCGGTCAGGTTCCCTGCGGATGCGACCGGTAGCCCTGTAACATACCGGCAACACAGCACGAAAGCAAGCAACACGCCCACTACGCCTCGCCCGTGAGCCCTGGCGATTCTGCCACCGCCCCGACCTCCGCCGCACCGGCGAGACGCCCACCGCGGGGGGCAGTCCGGTGCCCCGTAGCGGCCGCCCCCCGACTTCGGCGAGCTCAGCCGAGCCGTGGTGGCCCGGCCCTGTAGCGGCCGCCCCCCGTGGCGGCCGGGCCCGCGACCTGGAGTCATCCCCGCTTCTGGTTCGCATCCCGACAAACCAAACGATCCAACCGGCCTCGTGGCCGGCTGGATCGCTGGCGATTCCGTCCCCGTGTTCCGCCTGCTGTTGAATGGTCTCCGCACGATTCGCCGAGAGCATCAACCCCATGCGGGAGACGCGGTGCACTGATGAACTCGCAACCTCTGCTGCGGCATTATGTTACGCTCACCCGCGGACTTTGGCGTAACGCTCCGCCACGACATCCCAGTTCACCACGCTCCACCACGCATCCACGTACTCCGGCCGGCGGTTCTGGTACTTCAGGTAGTACGCGTGCTCCCAGACGTCCAGACCCAGAATCGGTTGGGCGACGCAGTCCACAAGGCCCGCCATGAGCGGGTTGTCCTGATTGGGGGTCGAACAGACACCCAGCTTGCCGTTGGACCCCACGCACAACCAGGCCCACCCGGAGCCGAACCGGCCCACCGCGGCCTTGTTGAAGACGTCCTTGAACGCCTCGATACTCCCCAAATCGCTCTTGATCGCAGCTGCCAACGGACCTTTCGGCTCCCCGCCGGCTTTGCCTGCCGGGGCCATGCTCTGCCAGAAAAGGGCATGATTATAGTGCCCGCCGCCGTTGTTTCGCACGGCAGTCTTGACATCCGCCGGCAGGCTGTTGACGCCCGCCATGAGCTCCTCGATCGTCTTGGCGGCCAATTCCGGGTGGTTTTCGAGGGCTTTGTTGAGGTTCGTGACGTAGCCGTTGTGATGCTTGCCATGGTGAATCCGCATCGTTTGCTCGTCGATGTACGGCTCCAAGGCGTTGAACTCATACGGCAGGTCCGGCAGTGTGAACGGCATCTTGGATTCTCCTTTTCCTTGTTGACTACCTGAAGACTGTTGTCTTTGACCTTGCTTGGCGGGCTCCGCAGCCTCGAGACGAGATGTGGCCGCCCATATGGCCGGAGTGATCGCTCCGCCGAGCGTCCCAAAACCGAGGCGTCGCAGAAACTCTCGTCTGGCCAATCCCTGGTTCATGGTTTTCCTTTCCCTGTACGCTGCATGCAGCGCATATCGTACCAATCTGGTACTATTATAGCTTGGCATTTCGGGCTGACCAATCAGAGGCGGGGAATGTCGGGCGTCGCGCGCCAACCGGCTCAAGCGGCACTGAATTGCCGTAGTTGGCCTCGGCGGTACGGGTGGGCTTGGGCAGTTCTGGTTCGGTTAGGCCTGGGTGGCGCTGGCGAATCGCTTGGCGACCGCAGCCCAGTTCACGACATTCCACCAGGCGTCGAGGTACTCCGCCCGGCGGTTCTGGTACTTGAGGTAGTAGGCGTGCTCCCAGACGTCGACGACGAGGAGCTGCTTGGCGGCGGTGTCGGTCTTCCCGGCCAGCAAGGGGTTGCTCTCGTTGGAGGTGGAGCAGACGGCCAGTTTGCCGTCGGTGCCGACGTAGAGCCAAGCCCATCCGGAGCCGAAGCAGGTCGCGGCGGTCTTGGCGAAGATTTCCTTGAACTTGGCGAAGCTGCCGAACGCGGCGGTGATAGCGGCTTCGAGGGGGGCTGGGGGTTCGGCGCCGGCGTCGGCGGCAGGGGCCATGCTCAGCCAGTACAGACTGTGGTTGTAATGCTGGCCGCCGTTGTTGCGGACGGCGGTGCGGATGCTTTCCGGCAGATTGGCGGCTTGGCCCATGAGTTGCTCGATGGTCACGTTCGCCAGGTTGGGCTCGCTTTCCAGGGCCGCGTTGAGGTTGTTGACGTAGGTGTTGTGGTGCTTGCCGTGGTGGATTCGCAGGGTGAGTTCGTCGACGTACGGCTCAAGGGCGTCGTAGGCGTAGGGCAGTTCGGGCAGTGTGTGGGCCATGGGGGTCTCCTTTCGGGTCGTACGCGGGCGCGATTGCTAGCCGGGATTGTAACGGCGACGCGTTAGGCTGGCTACTCCGCGGCCCAGGGGAAGCGGTGCTTGAAGTGCCGGTAGTAGAGTCCGATGGCTCGCATGGCGAGGGTGTATGTGACGGCCGACCAGAGGGCGCTGGCGATGCTGAAACCGATCGCGGCGCGGACGTTACCGGTCAGCGCCGGTAGGTTGCGTTCAATGACCCACTCCGCGCCCCTGGGTATGAGCAGAAAGACCCAGAGCAGCAGGTAAGCCAAGGGAGCGGCCAGGGCGGTGCGGATGACGGTGTGTGGCCACAGCCCGCGGATGCTGCTCGCGATGGCGACAATCAGCACGATGGCGGGCCAGAAGAACACACCGGTTATGATCAGAGTCTTGTAGGTCGTCGAAGACACCTCTTGGCCGTAGATGAGGCTGCCGATCCAGACAACCAGCGCTGGGGACATCGCAAGCAGCGCAGTGCCCAGCATCTGGAACAGGGGTATCAAGATATCATCGAGCAGGCTCGTGACTCTCATACTTGGCAGGTCGTCCTCTCCGCCGGCCGTTTCCGTGATGACCGACAGGTAATAGGCGCAGAGGTATCCGCCCAGGATGACCCTTCCTATGAACCCGAGCAGAAGACCGTAGCCCATCAGGCCCATCCAGATATGCAGGAAAGCGATGATCAGCAGGGTCACGAGGTTGCCGGGTTCGAGCATCAGGGCGAAGGAGCCCAGCAAGTCGCGCATGAAGCGTTTGCCGGCCGGGTCGCGGACGGCGAAGTCCGTGGGCTCATCGTCGAAGGAGTTGCCAGGCGTTCGACCGCGGCGTCCACGTCTCGGTGCCGACGAGTCGCCCATGGCAGCCGTCGCTTCGTAGCAGTCGCCCCCCGTGGCGACTTGGCGCCTGTAGCGGTCGCCCCCTGTGGCGACCGGGCGCCCGTAGCGGTCGCCCCCTGTGGCGACCGGGTGCCTGTAGCGGTCGCTCCCCGTGGCGACCGGCGGTGCGGTGCGAGTGGCTCGGGGGGCATCGTTCTCGGCCTGGGCGAACTCCTCCAACCAAGCATAAGCTTCCTGCGTTCTCCGGCATCCGCGTTGGCTGGGCGCGGGTTCGAGAGGAATGGGGGGCGGCTCCGCGTTGCCGAGCACGGTGAAAACAGCTCCGCACTTGCGGCAGCGGGCCTGCCGGCCGATGGCCGATTCCGGAAAGCGATACTCTCGTCCGCAGGGGCATCGGGCTGTGATGGTCATCGTAACTCCCTATCAGATAGCGGTCCTGCCACCAAGCCGACCCTATCCGGTTGAGAGAGGCGAGGCGATTATAATGATTCTCCATTTCTCAACAACCGCCTCGCGAGTCGGTGGGCAGGGGCCGGTTTGGGGTGGCAATCTGGTGCGGATACAATGGCCGAAAGGCCTGGGTTGCATGCTGCCGAGCCCGTTTGATCGGGAAAGGCGGTGGGCATGCGAGGCTCGATTGCAGGCGAGGACTTGGGTGTGTCGCGAGGGCGTTCAGCGGGGGCATGGAATGACAAAAAGTGTGCTGCTGCTCATCGTTGCCGGGCTGGTGTTGGTGGTTGCGGCGAGTGTTGTTTCGATTGCTGTCTACCGGGGCAAGTTTCAGTCCAGTGGTCTGGCCATGACAGAAAACGCAATCATGGTGATTGTGCCGTACAAACATGCGGGCACGTGGGTTTTCGACGATGAACGCACAGGCCTCTCCAGGGAGCCGTTCGTGGCCGGTGTCCCGGAGATGATCGACGCGCTGACCAAGGATATCCCGGATGCGGAGAAGGGCTTCAGACTGACGTTTTCGGCGACCCTCTTCCCCGGCTTCGACACGATGCTTGTGTGGCGGAGATTCGATGGCACCGGCAACTGGTATTACTGTGAGCTGACGCAGACCGAGGGCTGGCTTTGCCCCGCATTGCTTCGCTACTACAGTCAGCCGCCCAAGCAGATCTACGTCAAGGCCGAGGCCCAGTGAGCGGAATCGATGCTCTTCGCTCCAGCGGATTCGCGGCCATGCCGATGGCTGGTTTGAAGGAGCTGTGGAACCCGCAATCTGCGGGAACGCTTGGGAGGGTGATTGCGGGTGATGCACCCGTTGACGGATGGCCGCGGGTCGTGGGCACATCTCGCCCGGCGAAGAGCGCCGGGATAAACCCGGCGGCTCGCTTGGGGCGGGGCAGTCAAATCAGGCGATTGCCGGCAGCTCGTAGCCTTTCCGGCGGGGGCGGTCGAGGTAGGTATTGGCCTCATCGTCGCCGATGAAGGTTTCCTTCTGCGGATCCCACTTGAGTCTGCGGTTGAGCCAGCGGGCGATGTTGCCCAAGTGGCAGACGGTGGCGCTACGGTGGCCGATCTCGACATCCGCCACGCAGCGTTCGCGCGAGCTGATGCAATCAAGCCAGTTGGCCATGTGGTGATCGCTCTTATGGAGGCGGAGGTCGCTGTCCTTGATGGGCTCGGCGGCAATCTCGGGCGGATCGGAGCTGACGCGGGCACGGTCGATGGTGATGGTGCCTTTGTCGCCGATGAAGATGGCTCCACCGCCGGGGCCGTTGTCGAGCTTGAGGACCGTGCCGTCGGCATAACGGTAGAAGATCATCGGCCGCTTGCACCGGGCGTCACCCTGGCCGCGTGGGGCCGAGGCGGTGAAGGTCGGTGGGTCGAACTTGTCGCCCTCGACCCAGACTTCGACGGGGCCGGACTCGTCCATGCCGAGTGCCCATTGGACTTGGTCAAGCCCGTGACTGCCCCAGCCGGTCATCTCGCCGCCGCCGAACGGGCGGAAGGACAGCCACCCGGGGTTGGCCCGCGGGGCGTACAGGTCGTTGTTGAACGCGAGTGGCTCGACGGGCCCGCACCATACGTCCCAGTCGAGGCCGGCGGGGATCGGTTGAGCGGGCAGTTGGCATTCCCACGGGCTGGGGTAGTTGGCGCCGATGACGGTGTGGACTTTGCCGATGCGGCCGTTGCGGATCAGTTCGCAGCCCAAGCGGTTGGCGGCCATGGAGCGTTGCTGGCTGCCGGTCTGGAAGACGCGCTGGTACCTGCGGACGGCGTTGACCAAGGCACGACCTTCGGCGATGGTCAGGGTCAGGCACTTCTCCGCGTAAATGTCCTTGCCGGCTTGGGCGGCATGGATGCAGCACAGGGCTCGCCAGTGGTCCGGCGTGGCGACGATCACGGCGTCGACCTCGTTGAGTTCGAGCAGTTTGCGGTAGTCCTGGAAGGCTTTGGCTGCGAACCTGTCCGCGCAGCTCTGGGCTCTGGGCAGGTTAACGTCCGCGGTGGCCACGATACGTCCTTGTTTTGGCAGTTGCCGCAGCAGATCGTTTCCTTGCCGGCCGGGGCCGATGATGCCGATGCCGATCTCTTCGTTGGCTGCGAGTTGGCTGGGAGCACCGAGCAGCCGGCTGCCCAGGGAACCCGATGCGGCCGCGGAGGCGGCGATGACCGAGCCACGCTTCAACAAGTCGCGACGTGACAACCGTTGTACAGTGCCCATGTGGCCTTCCCTTCGGCAGATAGGACTTTCTGGAAGCATGCGAATCAGCCAACAGCCCGGCTGTACGTCCCTCCCCCTGTGGACAGCACGGGGATGGCAACGCCGTGTGATTATAACGTCTCGGGTGTTAAGTCGCAGCAGCTTGCGGGCGAGCAGTCAATCCCGGGGTGCATCTACCGAACCGTGGCGGCCGGCGGGGTTGGCACGCGCCGTCGTGTGCCACTGCTGTGTCAACATCGCCTCTCCCCGGAACAACACCGCTCACAGAGCAGTACCACACGGATGAGGCCTGCCCCTAGAGCGATTCACGCCCCATCGTAGCGGTCGCCCCCCGACTTCGGCGAGCTCGACCGAGCCGTGGCGACCGGCGTATTCCTTGCGAGTTCGCGGGCCACCAGGGGTGGCGGCCGCTATGCCATTGCGTGAAATGCTCTAAACAAAAGATGCACCCTCAATCCCCGAAGCAGGTGCCGACGGCTCGTGCGGCGGCGATGAGGGGGTCGTCCGGGGGGACGAGTCTTTGTTGGCCGGCCACAGCTTCGATGGGCACGCTGGTGATGCGAGACTGCTGCATGACCACCAGGCGGTTGAATTGGCCGTCGAGGATGAGCTGGAGGGCCTGGTGCCCGAAGGTCGTGCCGAGAATGCGGTCGGCGGGGACGGGGCTTCCGCCGCGTTGCACGTGGCCGAGGATGGTGGCCCGGCACTCCAGGCTGGTGCGTTCGGTGATTTGCCGGGTGAGCACCTGGCTGATACCGCCGAGGCGGATGGGGTCGGGGCTGTCTTTGACGATCTGCTCGACGACTTGTTGCCCGCCCTTGGGCATGGCTCCTTCGGACACGGCGATGATGGTGAAGGATTTGCCCCGCGTGCTGCGTTGCTCGCAGTGGCGGCAGACGGAATCGATCTCGTAGGGGATCTCGGGGATGAGGATGACGTCGCTGCCGCTGGCCAGGCCGCTGTGGAGGGTGAGCCAGCCCGCGTTTCGGCCCATGACTTCGACGATCATGACGCGGTGGTGGCTGGAGGCGGTGGTGTGGATTCGGTCGAGAGCGTCGGTGGCGGTGTTGATCGCGGTCTGGAATCCGAAGGTGATCTCGGTGTGCATGAGATCGTTGTCGATGGTTTTTGGCACGCCGACGCAGCGCACGCCACGTTTGACGAGGTCGGCGGCGCCGGTCATGGTTCCGTCTCCACCGATGCAGACGATGGCGTCGAGGCGGCGTTCAGCGACGTGTTCGAGGACGCGGTTGGTGACATCCTCGAAGATCGGGGAGCCGTCCGGCGAGGTGGCGACGGCGAAGCGTGCGGGGTTGGCCCGGTTGCTGGTGCCGAGGATGGTACCGCCGCGGGTCAGGATGTTGGAGACGTCGTTGGGTTCGAGGCGGTGCATGCGGTTGCGGATCAGGCCGAGGAAGCCGTCCTCGATGCCCATGACCTCGAGGTCGTGTTGGTAGATGGCGGTTTTGGTGACCGCGCGGATGACGGCATTGAGTCCGGGGCAGTCTCCTCCGCCGGTCAATACGCCGATGCGCCGAATGCTGTCCTTGCTCACGAGGTCATCCTCCAAGTGTCGGTCGGGGAACTCACCACAGCGGCGTGGTGCCGAGTAGGTGTTCAACGCCCTTCGTGGATCCTACCTTGTCCGCGTTAGGCCCGGCATTCATGCCGGGTAATCGGGCTTCCCCTGTCGCATCGCCCAGCCCGCTTCAGCGGGCTTCTCGACGTGTGGGTTGACCCGATCGCCACACCCGCTCGCCCCCATGGCTCAAGCCACCCATCGGGAACCCTGGTGAATCGGGCTCACGCATTCTTTCAGCACGCTTTGAGAACCCGGCGTGAACGCCGGGCCTAGCGCGTGCTCCGCGGGACGCGAAACACATACGGCACCGACGGTGTCCAGCCTTTACGTCCGTCGCTGTTTGGGGAGGTATACCCTCGGTGCGGGAATGCCGCAAGCCGGAGCGTGATGGTTCGGGGCGACCGCTACGATGAGTCGTGAAGCGACTAACCGGTTTCGTCTTCCGCGAGGTTGTGCTCCATGATGATGAGGTTGGTGCTGTTGTCGGAGTCCCAGCGGATGCCGACGATGTCGTAGCCTTGGCGGATGGCGAGGCGGAGCATGGGGCGTTGCCGGTTGAAGCACTCGAAGCGGACGGTGTGGTAGTCGTTGTCGGCGGCCCATGCACTGATGGCCTCCATGAGTTGGGAGGCGATGCCGGCCCGTCGATAGGCCGACCGCACGCCGATCAGCCAGCAGTAGAAGGTACCGGGCTTGTTCTCGTACCCGATGGCGAAGCCGACGGGCTGACGCTCCACGTGTGCGACCAACAGAAGGGGGTTTCGCCGTCCCTTGAGCCGCCGCTCGAAGAAGCTCAGATCCCGCCCCGGGCGGAAGACCTCGTTGTACAGGTCGTTGATGAGTGGGAGTTCGCCCATCCCGACGGGTGTGATATCCGCATTGGCCATCGGCGGCGTCCTCCGAAACACGTCGTCCCGATCATGGTACTCAGCCGGGCTGGGGCAGCGGGTCCGAGCCCAAGCGTGGCTCCGGCGGTGGTTCGGATTTCACCGGCCGAGCGACCGGCGGTGCCGTACCAGCTTGGTCAGCGTCCAGCAGGTCGCTGAGCGTCGGCCGGCGCAACGTCTCGCCGCGGATCAGGGCATGCACCTCGGAGGCGTCAAGAGTTTCATACTTGAGCAGGGCCTGGGCGATCGCTTCGAGTTTGTCGCGGTTCTGCTCGACGAGTTGCATGGTCTCCGCGTAGGCCTCGTCGATCAGCTTGTGGATCTCCTCGTCGATCAACTGGGCCGTCTGCGGCGAATGGTCCCGCCCGCCGGGCAGATCAAACCACTTGCTCGACTTGTCCGCGTCGTCGCCGTAGTAGATGAAACCGATCTTCGGGCTCATGCCCCACTCGACGACCATGCGGCGGGCCATTTCCGTCGCCTGGCGAATGTCCGCGGCGGCGCCGGAGTTGACCTCACCGCAGATCATCTCTTCGGCGACCCGGCCGGCGCAGAGGATCCGCAGCATGGCCCGGATGTAGCGCTGCCCGTAGGTGGTCCGGTCCTTCTCGGGCAGCGAGAACGACGCTCCGCCGTAGGGGCCGCGCGGGATGATGCTCACCTTGTGCAGCGGGTCGGCGTCGGGCAGCAGGCACTGGACGAGGGCGTGACCGGCCTCGTGGTACGCGGTGGCGACGCGCTCGCGCTCGTCGACGACGCGGCTCTTCTTGGCCCGGCCCCAGCGGACCTTGTCGCGGGCCTCCTCGAGGTCGGTCATCTCGACGTAGTCCTTGTTGGCCATGGTGGCCAGCAGAGCCGCCTCGTTAATGATGGCCGCGAGATCGGCTCCGCTGAACATCGGGGTGCCACGGGCCAAGCGGTGCAGGTCGACGTCCGGCCCGAGCTTGATCTTGCGGGCGTGGACCTTGAGGATCTCGAGCCTGCCTTTGACATCGGGCAGCGGCACGTAAACCTGGCGGTCGAACCGGCCGGGACGCACCAGGGCGGGGTCGAGCACGTCGGCCCGGTTGGTCGCCGCGATCACGATGACCTGATCGGAGGTCTCGAAGCCGTCCATCTCGACGAGGATGGCGTTGAGCGTCTGCTCGCGCTCGTCGTGCCCGCCGCTGCTGAAGCCCGCGCCGCGCCGTCGTCCGACGGCGTCGATCTCGTCCAGGAAGATGATGCAGGGCGAGTTGTCCTTGGCCTGCTTGAACAGGTCGCGGACGCGGGAGGCGCCGACGCCGACGAACATCTCGACGAAATCACTGCCGGAGATGCTGAAGAAGGGCACCTCGGCCTCGCCGGCGATGGCTTTGGCCAGCAGGGTCTTGCCGCAGCCCGGGTCGCCGACCAGCAGCACGCCGCGGGGGATTCGTCCACCGAGCCGTTGGAAGCGCTTGGGATTCTTGAGGAACTCGATGAGCTCCGTGCACTCGTCCTTGGCCTCCTCGATGCCGGCCACGTCGCTGAAGGTGACGTGGGTGTGTTCCTTGGAGGTGACGCGGTGCTTGCTGCGCCCGAAGTTGCCGAGCATGCCACCCGGTCCACCGCCCACGCCGCGGAACTGACGGAAGACAAAGAACCAGATGAAGGCGATAATCAAGAGCCAGGGCACAAAGGTCAGCAGCAGGTGGATCACCAAGCTGTTGCTGCGAGTGAGTTCGACCTGGGCGCCGTACTTCGTGAGTTCTTGAGCCAGCTCCAGCAGATCGGTGTTGCCGGGAATAATGCCGACCTCGAACTCCTTGGGTTGCCCCTGACCGCGGACCTCGGCCAGTTCACCGGTGATCTTGTCTTCCTTGATGACCACAGAGCGGATGTTGCCGCTGCGCATCTCCATGAGGAACTGGTCGTAGCGGAGAATCTGCTGCTCCGGGTAGCCCTGCATGACCACCATGACCAGGGTGAGGGAGATGAGAATGAAAACCACCCAACCGAAGACCCCGCGTGACATGCGCAGGGGTGGTCCCGGAGGCCTTGGCCGGCCCTGTGAATTGCCGTTGTCTGGTTGCTGGTCCGACATCTTGTCCTTTATCGACTATCGTTCTCCACTGTTTCAGGGCGGCACCGGCAACTCCTGTAGGCCGATATTGCCCACCCCGCCGAGCCCACACAGCTCGTTTTTTCGGGCGTGTGATCCCCCATCTTTACCATCATAGACCGATCACCAAGCGGTTTCCATGCCGTGGACGACCTTGCGGGCGATCCGGTTGACCGCGTCGTCGATGGCGTTGTGCGCGGTCTCGCCGGTGGGCCGTGTATAGGGGACGGTGGTGATCAACCGCGGCTGGTCGACAAGGAGTGCGCCGGTGCGAAGATCCTGCCAACGGTAGCGGATGGCCAGCGTGCCGGCCGTCTCACGCGGCAGGGCGGTCATCGGATCGTGGCCCAGCGTCGCCTCGCGCCATTCGAGAACCTCACCGGTGAGGATGGTATCGGCTCGCTCGCGCGGGGCATTGCGGTAGGGGGTCATGCGGTCAATCTGCTTGCGCACGGCCTCGGTCAGGTGAAACTCGATGTCTCTGCGAAACTCCTTGGAGTGGAACATCTCGACGTAGACCGTGCGGACGTTTTTGCGGTAGAGCGAATCCGCGGAGTACCCGCAGCCGGTTACCATGCATCCCAGCACCAGCCATGTACCCAGTTGGGCGAGCCGGGCGTATCGATGGGCTCGCGCCCCGACGGTCCGCGGGCTCGGCCCGACAGCTTCGGCGAATGCCAGTTGGTGTTGGCCTGTGTGCGTCATGGTTGGTCCCCGCTCTCGGGCTGGGTGGAATTGGCGTCCTCGTCGGTGAACGGTTCGCTATCGTCCGTGAGCAGATCGGGCAGTGTGTCGAGGTCTGACCCAGCCGAACCCGCTCCCAGGGCGACCAGCCGACCCTGGGCCTCGGCGGCGGCAGGGGTGTTGGGCCAGCGCTCGATCGTTGCCCGGTAGTAGAACCGTGCGGTATTCGGCTGCCGCGTGCGCTCGTAGAACCGGGCGATGGCATTGGTCTTGTCCGCACGGGTCGCGGAAATCTGCTCCATGAACACCGGCACGTCCAACTGCTCGGCATGGGCCGGGTAGCTGCGCATGAACTGCCGAAAGCGTTCCTCGGCCTCGATCAGCGAGGCATCGTCGAACTCGATACCCGGGAAGCTCGCCAGGGCCGAGTACGCGCTCCAGAGCAACGCTTTGGGTTGGTACCGGCTACGGGGAAAGTCGCGGGCGAAGCGGGCGTACTCATCCTCGGCCAGCTCGAACTCGCCGCGTTCGTAGTAGTAGTTCGCTTTGGCCAATTGGGCTTGCTCGGCCAAGGGCGTGTCGCTGTAGTTGACTACCATGTCATCGAGGATCTTGATCCCGCCGTCGCGATCCTTGATTCGCAGGAGGCCCCACATCGCCTTGCGCCGCTTGCCGGCCAAGTACTGCTCAGCGATGCGGAACTGGGCGGAGAGAGCCCGCTCGGCATACGGCGAGCCGGGATAATCGTCCAGCAGCTTCTGGAAGGCTTTGCTGGCCGCTCGGTAGTCGCCGAGCCCAAGGTGGGCGTTGCCCTCGAGGAACAGAGCTTCAGAGTAGCGCGGGGCCGTCTCGCCGTAAAGCTTGACCCAGCGTTGGACCGCCTTGAGTGCGGTTTTGAAGTCCTCGGCGGCGGTGTACTGCCGCACGATGTCGAGATCGCCATCCTCGGTACCGGGGATCGGCTCGGGGGCGGCTATCCAGCGGTCGACGGTGGGGTCGAAGGTGAGCCTTTCCGCTCGCTGGCGGGCGGGTGGCGGGATTTCGTCCGCCGGGGCCGCATGGGCGGTAAGGCAGGCGGCGAGCAACAGGCCCAAGGCTGCCGGTCGGCTCCAGCTCGCCCGAGGGCTCCCGTCGTGAGTTGAGACAGCACCTGGATGCATGGTCATGGTTCTGACAGCCTGGTGTCGTGATTCATGTGGCGTCCATCCTCATATCGCCTTGTCCGGATCTGCCGCGTCGCGCACCCGACGAGCTACTGCCACACGTGCGACCGCTGGACAGGCGAGCGGATGAGGCCACTTAGCCTCACTACACGAGCTCCCGTGTTACAGGATCCGAGCTGAGAATCCGCGGTTGCCGCATCCCATGTGCGGCCAACGCCGCGGAAGCCACCGGGCGGTGATTATAGATGCCCCCCCGCGTGCCCGCAATCGCAGGGACGCTATGGCGTGTGAAGCGAGGATGTGGTCTACCTTGGCTTGGCGTGTGCTACGCGAGGACGCACGCCGGCTTGGGGCCCCGCTGCATCAGCTTGGAGATGGCCAACGGGATCTTGGAGAGGGGGACGGTGTAGTCGAGGGCTCCGGCTTTGGCTGCCTCTTTGGGCATGCCGTAGACGATGCAGGTTTGCTCGTCCTGCCCGATGGTCCAGGCGCCGGCCTCGCGCATCATGCCCAGCCCGACCACGCCGTCGTCGCCCATGCCGGTCATGATGACGCCCACGCTGCGCGTTGGACAACTCTGGGCCACGGACTCAAAGAGCACATCGACGGATGGGCGGTGTCGGGAGACCGGCGGCTTATCGTCCAACTCGATGACCAGGTTCATCCCGCGTCGCACCAGACGCATGTGCCGCCCCCCGGGGGCGACGTAGATGGTGCCGGGCTCCGGCCGATCCTGGTGAGAGGCCTCCTTGGCCTTCATGCTGCATGCCGCATCGAGATGCTTGGCGAATGCTGGCGTGAACTCCCCGGGCATGTGCTGCGTGATCAGGATGGGCGGAAAGTCGCTGGGGAACACGGGCATCATGTTCATGAGGGTCTGCGGTCCGCCGCAACTGATTCCGATGGCCACGATCCAGGCGCGTTGCTTGTTAGGCGGCAGCGAAGGGGCGCTGCTGGGTGTTTTGGCCGAGGCAATGACCCGTCGTCGGGTTTTGTTGCGTGCGGCGGCCAGCACTTTCTCGAAAAGCCGCTCGCGGAACTCGGGCGATTGCCCCAGGCCCCGGGTTGGCTTGGTTACGAAGTCGAAAGCCCCCTTCTGGAGGGCTTCCATAGTGATCTGGGCGCCTGATTGCGTGAGCGTCGACACCATCACGAAGGCCACGGGCGCTTTGGCGGGCACACGCTCCAGCACGCGGATCCCGTTGAGCCGCGGCATCTCAACGTCGAGGGTGACCACGTCCGGGCGCAGCTCCGCAATCTTGGCCAGACCTTCGTGTCCGTCGCGAGCCACCCCGACCACCTCGATGTGCGGGTGTTGCGACAGCGCACCGCGCAGGATCGAACGGACAATCGAGCTGTCGTCGACAATCAGCACTCGAACCTTGTTTGCCGCCATGTGCGTTCCCCCATAAGGCACAACGGAGCCTCGCGAATGCGCGGACTCTGCACGCCAATTGGCTGAAACGGTCGTCCTATCGCGCTATGTCGGTCTCCAGATAGCAGAGGTTGACGAAATAAAGTATAGGGAAGAAACCCTAGGGAGTACGCCGGCATCGAGGTTCCGGGATTGCGGCTGCCATGCGTCGATTTTGCCTGAGGTTCCGATTACCCTGCAGGCATCCGACTGTACGCCGGGGGGAAGCAACAATGGGAGGGTGCGGACCATGACCGACCAGGACCGGCTAGGCAGGCTGATCGCCGCCCGTCACGCGTGCATTTTCATACCGACGCACGAGGAGGACTACGCCCTTTCCGTCGTGCGTGAGGCGGCGTTCGCCCAGGGACTCAACCTGTGGTTGTGGTCGGTTATCGGTGGTGTGCGCGACGGCCTGACCCAGGAAAGCCAGCCGGTGCCGGATACCGAGCACCCGGCAGCGGGACTGTACCACCTCACGCAGATACAGGATCGCTGTGTTGCGGTGGTGCTGGATCTGGTCGGCCACCTGCGGGACGACCGGACCTTGCGGGTGCTGCGGGATCTGGTCCACCAGTTTGGGCAGACAGGAAGCGTGCTGGTGATCATCGATCACCGTAGCGATTTGCCGGATGTCCTTCGCAGTGAGGCGACATCCTTTGAACTGTCGCTGCCCACGGAGAAGGAGCTCGAAATCGTGGTCCGCGACACCCTGCGGAGCCTGAATCGCCGCAAACCGATCGAGGTTGATATCACCCGCAGCGGGCTGCGCACGATCATCCGGAACCTGCGCGGCCTCACGCGGCGGCAAGCAGCCCAGATCATCGTCGACTGTGTGTGGGAGGATTGCCGCTTCGACTTGAGCGACCTGAACACCGTACTGGCCCGTAAGCGCCAAGCTCTGCAAACGGGCGGACTGCTGGAGTACGTCGAGGCCCCGGTGGACCTCGACGAGATCGGTGGGTTAGGCCGGCTCAAGGCGTGGCTGCGCCGGCGGCAGTTCGCCCTGACCGAGGACGGAGCCCGCTTTGGGCTGGAGGCTCCGCGGGGTGTGCTCATGCTGGGTGTGCAGGGGGCGGGCAAGAGCCTGTGCGCCAAGGCCATCGCGACTGCTTGGCAACAGCCGTTGCTGCGTATGGATGTCGGGGCCCTGTACGACCGGTATGTGGGCGAGTCGGAACGCCGCTTGCGGGAGGCGCTGGGCCAGGCGGGGATGATGGCCCCGGTTGTTCTGTGGATCGACGAGATCGAGAAGGCCTTTGCCTCGGCGGCGGCCCGCAGCACCGACGGCGGTCTGTCGCAGCGGATGTTCGGATCGTTGCTGACCTGGATGCAGGAGCATCGCGAAGCGGTTTTTCTTGTCGCTACCGCCAATGATATCGAGGCCTTGCCGCCGGAACTGCTGCGCAAGGGGCGGTTCGATGAGATCTTCTTCGTGGATCTACCAGAGCCCGAGGTGCGGCGCGACATTTTCCGGATCCACTTGGCCAAACGGGGGCAGGACGCCGGCCAATTTGACCTGGACGCGTTGTCCGTGGCGGCCGAAGGCTTCAGCGGCGCGGAAATCGAGCAGGCAATCATCGCCGGGCTGCACGAGGCCTTCGCCGCAAAGAGCGCCCTGAGCACGTCTCTGCTGCTCCATACCCTGGCCGAGTCCCCGCCGTTGTCGGTGACCATGGCCGAGCGAATGGCCGCACTAAGGGCTTGGGCGCAGCAACGCTGTATGCCGGCTCACTGACGCTCCTCACCCTGCGGTCGGTTCACGCCAGCGCGGGCGGGGGGGTTCGGCAAGCGGATCAAGCGACCGCGTCGAAGAACAGCGACGCGTTGCGGTCAGGGAGACACGCGGGTCTGCGCAAAAGAACAGGGGCCGGCTCGCCTTGTGTTAGTTGGCTGCTTCTTTGCCCCTGCCTGGGAGGATTGGCGGCGAGTCAGCCCCGTTGCAGTCTTAAGCATACCACACTTTCTGGCCTTCTCCAAATGATTTCCTGGATTCTGGCTTTATGGCAGGCTGGGTGGTCTGCGTTGACCGGGGGATGGGTAGAATATGGCCGAATCTGGGTGGAAAGCTGGCGTCGCGGCACGTTTGTCTACGCGGTCAAAGCGGTTGACGGGCTGTGGAGTCGGGCAGGGCAAGCATTCGAACGGGGCAGGGGCTTCTGAAGCGTTTTGAGGGCGACTTTTCGGCACCTTCTGCGACCGACGTGCGTATAATAGTGTGTAGAACGTCACGCGGCGTCGGGAAACCTTGCCGCGGGCGCTGGGCCGGGTTGCCATCCACGGATTGTCCCGACCGCACGTTGGCCCACGGGTCGCGTGCCACACGAATGTTGGCTTCTTTCCCCTCCGGAAAGCACCGGGTCCGCCTTTGCGGCACCTGGTGCTTTCTTTTTACGTTTCTGTCGAGAGCGTGGCGTGGTTGTGTGTAGGGGGGGCGGCGAACGAGGCTCGTCGGCGGTAGCGTAGAAGCATGGCCAAGCTGAGCAATCCGAGAACGGCGAGCCACACGGCGGTCCAGTTGGTTTGGCGAGCGGCTTGGACGGCAGTCTCGCGGACGGCCTCGGCGGCCGGGGTGACCGCAAGTTCGGCCAGGTCACGCGTTCCCTCGATGAAGGGCTGGGGATCGTTGACAAACACGGTGAGGACGGCGGTTACGGTCAAGGCGCCCTTGTGACGCCAGACGAAGTCGGCGCCGCGATCTCCGTAACGGGCGACGACATCAAGCACGGCGTCGGCGCGACCGGTGCGGGCGAGTTCTCCGCTGTCGGTGAGCATCCGCAGCCGGCGGGCGTTGCGTGTGTCGATGGCTCTGAGGGCTGACGCCCCCGCTTGGCCGTACTCGCTGAGCAGGGGCTCGGCAACGCCCTTGTGACGGATCATGACTTCGGCGGCGTCATCGCCGAACCGGGCGAAGAGGGCGAGGCGTTTGGGGTCGTTGACGACCCAGAGTGCGTCGGTGCCGTGGCGGGCCATGAGCCGGACGGCCTTGGTGCCGTGCTCGCCGGCGGCGGCCGCGTAGTGGAAGGTCCGCGGGCCGACCTTGCGGAAGGCGACGATCGCGTCATCGCCGTGAGCGGCGGTCAGGCGTGTGAGTCGTCGGGCCAGACTCTGGGATGCTTCCTGCCCGACCTCGCTGGCGAAGCGACGGCAGACGTACTCGGCAGCCTCCTGCACGGCGCGCCCGGCTGGGGCGGCTGGGGCGGGGGCGGCGACGGTGAGCAAGCATACGACCACGGCGCCCATGACGGCGGCACAGGGCCGACCATGTGTGGCATGCGGCGGCTGATTTTGGGCTTCGTTCTTCTCGGGCAGGCTGGCGTGGTGCGGTTGGCGGCTCATCGGTTACTCCCCATGGGCAAGTAGGGTCAGGGATTGGTCGGCGTGATGCTGGGGCTCGCTTGTGTCGAGGATTAGTCGGCGCAGGGCCTCGTGCCGGAGGTGGCTGCGTGTGGCGTCGAATTTGGACAGGGCGCTCCGCAGGCCGGGAGTCGCGGGATCACCTTCGATGACCAGCCCGCCGAACTCGTCCAGCAGGGTGTCGATTTGCCGGGCGAGCTGGCCTGTCGGGTCGCGGACGTAGTCGATCACCCGACCGACGACGTGATCGATGGCTACGGCAGCCACAAGCGATACGCCCAAGGTTGCCCACGACGTGCCGGCACCGGCGGCGAGGATGCCCGTGGACACGCCGAGCCGGGTCACCGCGGCGGTGAGCACGACCGCGGCTACCTCGGAGACGGCGAAGCTGGTGACCTCGCGGACGCAATCCAGGCCGAGGTCGCGGGCGACGGCGGGCGTGACCTCACGGATGACCCGCTCGAACTGATCGTGGGACAACAGGGCGGACCTCAGGCCGGGCAGATCCTCCAGCGGGAAATCGTCGAGGTCCGCACGGAGGGCTACGAGCAGGTCGTTTTCCGTGGCTTGGACTTGGTCGGCGTAGAAGGCGGCGGCGGCTTCGATGGCTTTGCGGAACTCGTCGGGGGAGAAGACATGCTCCGCGAACTGCCGGTTGAGGTAATCGCGGTGTGCGTTGGATTTGCCGCCGAGTGGGCCGGGCAACTTGCTGCGGGCGAGGTTCCATTTGCTTCGCAGACTGAGGGCGGACTCGGCGAAGGGCTTGGAACCCTCCTTGCGGTCGGTGAACCACTGTCGGATGGCCTCGATGCTTTGGCGGCCGGCCAGTTGGGTTCGGGCGTCTGCGGCGGTCAGGTGTGGCTCGACGTGCTCAGTCCAGAAGGTCCGCAGCTCAGCCTCCCGGCGAAGCCGCTGGGTGGCTTGGTCGGAAGCGATCATTTCCTGGCCGTCGGGGCCGAGTGGGGCGATTGGGCTGCGGCCGTCGGGTCCGATGCTGGATGCGAAGGCTGCCGCCAGGCATAGGGCGGCGCAGAAAGTGCGCGGGCGCAGTCGGGCTGATCGGGGACGGGGGGCAATAGAAGCAGTAGAACAGGCAGGTGCCACGGGAGTCGCTTCCGTTCGGGGATCGAATGCGGCCGTGGATCGTACGGCGGAACCACCGCAAGCCGACACCATCATATATGCGCGGCGCGGAGTGCAAGTTGCGGAGACTTTCGCGAATAGAAGGAATCGGCAGTTTTCGTGGTTCACCCTTGAGAGGCCGTGGAAGATGAGCGAGGCACATCAGAGGCGCGACCATAAGGGAGCGGTTCTTCTCGGCAGCGAGTGACCGCTTCCTGTCGGCCGTGGGTCTGAGAAGGCATCTCACATACCCGCCGCGTCGTCCGATTGTCGTTCGGCGTCGCGAGCGGTGGGGTCACAGCAGTGGGGAGGCGAGCCGGGCGAGGCCGAGGGCAATCGAGTGGGCGGCGGAGAGTTTGTCGGCGTCGGAGGTGTGGATCCGCCGCGAGCGGGTGATCTGGATCTCGAAATCTCGGTGGAGCTCCTCGGCCAACTCCTGGCTGTAGAGGATGGCGGTGAGCTCGAAGTTGATGCGGAAGCTGCGTTCGTCCATGTTGGCGGACCCGACCATGGCCCAGGTCTGGTCGACGATGACGACCTTGGAGTGGAGCATGGTTTCGTCGTGCTCGTAGATCTCGACGCCGGCCTGGGTGAGCTCGGGGTAGAAGCTCCGGCCGGCCCAGAGCACGATGCGGTGATCGGAGCAGGTGGGGATGACGAGCTGGACGCGTACGCCGCGCAGGGCCGCCGATTGCAGGGCCAGGATCATGGCGGTGTCGGGCACGAAGTAGGGGGTGATGAAGCGGATCGAGGAGCGGGCGGCACTGACGGCGGCGAAGAGGAGCTGGTGCATGACCGGGGCGGGCAGGTCCGGCCCGGAGGGCACGAGCTGTACCACATGGTCGCCGGCGTTGGTCGGCTTGGGGAAGTAGCGGCGGTCGGTCAGGGCTTGCTGGGTGCTGTAGTACCAGTCGTGGACGAAGACATCCTGCAACTGCTGGACGGCGGGGCCGGCGATGCGCAGGTGGGTATCCCGCCAGGGGCCGAACTTGGCCAGTCGGCCGCGGTACTCGTCGCCGATGTTTTGACTGCCGGTGAAGCCGATCTGCCCGTCGATGACGGCGATTTTGCGGTGGTTGCGGTAGTTGACCCGCCACCGGCCGTGCCAGGGGACGATGGGCATGGAGAAGGCGACGTGGACGCCGGCCTCTTCCATGGGGCGCACGAAGCGGCGGGGCAGGCGCAGGCAGCCGACGTAGTCGAGGAGCAGACGGCAGGGGATGCCCTCGCGGGCTTTGGCGATGAGCAGGTCGCGGACGGCCTGGCCGGTCTGGTCGGGCTGGAAGATGTAGTATTCGAGGTGCACGTGGTCGGTGGCATTGGCGACGGCCTGCTGGATGGTCTGGAAGGTTCGCTCGGCATCGTGGCAGACGGTGACGTGGTTGCCGTGCGTGGGCGAGTAGGAGTCGAGCCGTTCGGTCAGGCCGATGAGCGGGCGCAGCTCGGGCCGGGCGTCGCGGGCACAGTAGGTGAAGTCCTCGGGTCGCCAGTCGATGGTTGCGCCGAAGGCGGCCGTCTTGAGCCGCCGGTGGGTACGTCGCCGTCGCCGCCGATGCCAACGCCGCCGCGGCTCGCCGAACAGCAGGAATAAGAGCAGCCCCACGCCCGGCAGGAAGATCAAAGCGAGAATCCAGGCGAGCATGGCCCGTGGCTCCCGCGGCCGACGCAGCAGATAGACGATGGCCACCAGGGCGGGCACTTCCAGCGCGAGCGTCAAAGCTGTCCAGAGCCACTGGGGAATCATAACTGGCGGTAGTCTACCACAAACGCGGTCGGTCGTGCGGGTTACGAGGGGCGTAACTCGGACGGCGGAGGAACCCGACGACTTGCGTCGTCGGCTCGACGGGTGTTGTCGGTTCGACTTGCGTCGTCGGCTCGATGGGGGGCGGCGGCGAAGTAGTCGTCCCTGAAAAAGTCGCTTTGCGGTTTTTTCCGGTCGGCACGGGCCATCCGCGGGCTGAGGGTGGGCGGATGACTCCTGATCCTGGCCATCAGGCGGCGTAGCCGAGGGCTGAATTC
>Ga0123328_1000204_pt1 | contig 63012 bp, 44 predicted proteins | sample BioC12SIPDNA_2_FD_89702 | JGI IMG/M metagenome (GOLD analysis project Ga0123328, IMG submission 89702) | Anaerobic biogas reactor microbial communites from Washington, USA - Biogas_R1_A C12 SIP DNA | ecosystem: Engineered > Bioreactor > Anaerobic > Unclassified | place: Washington, USA...
GATTGGCAGCTTTTTTTCAGTTTTTGATTCTGGACGTGGCCGCCTCCCGGCAAGTCACCTCAGGAACGGCGCCGAAAACCGAACAGGCGGCCGCGCACCAGGGAGTCGCCGCCGAATTTCTCGCGGATACCGTCCACAGCCACATCCAGCTTCGCCTGTTTTTCCGCCCGTTCTTCCGCCAGCAGGGAAAGCTGGCGGGGTGGGACATCGAAGTTGGATACCCCCACGCCGATAAGCCGTACCTTTTTTTTGAGTTCCAGTGCCGCCAGCAGTTCAGCCGCGGCTTGGAATATCCGCTCCGTATTGTTGGTAGGTGCAGCCATAGTTGTGCTGCGGGTGATCTGCTGAAAATCGGCGAATTTGACCTTGAGGGTCACGGTTCGCCCCTCCACCCCCATGCGGCGCAGGCTGCGGCTTACCCGCTCGGCCTGTAAAAGCAGCCAGCGGCAAAGCAAATCGCGATCCGCCGTATCCTCGTCAAAGGTGTTTTCCGCACTTTCGGATTTCGCTTCATGGCCGGGACGAACCACGTCGCAACCGCGACCCTGGCCCCGCTCGTAAAGTGATTCCCCCCATTTGCCATATCGCGACTTCCAGAAATCCGGGGAGTAACGCTGCACATCCGCCGCATAGTGGATATTGAGGGTGCGCAAGCGCTCCAGGCCGCGTTTGCCGACGCCGGGGATTTTGGCGACAGGCAGCCTGCGCAAGAACTCGGCAACCTTTTCCGGCCCCAGAATGAACAGGCCGTCAGGCTTGTCATAGTCCGAAGCGATCTTGGCCAGAAACTTCACCGGCGCAATGCCGATGGAACAGGGCAAACCGGTATGCTCGCGAATGGCTTGTTTGAGAGCCGCCGCCAAGCGCTCCGGGCTTCCGAAAAGTAATTCCATCCCGGTGATGTCCAGATAGGCCTCGTCCACGGAAGCCTGCTCCACCAGCGGGGAGAAATCCTCCAGCAGGGCCATGATCCGCAGGGAAACCTCTTTATAGCGGTGCATCCGGCCGGGCACGAAAACACCCTGGGGACAACGGCGTCTGGCTTCAGCGCTGGGCATGGCCGAACGGACACCGAACCGGCGGGCTTCGTAGGAACAGGCGGCGACGACCCCCCGATCGCGCCCGCCCACCATCACCGGCCGGCCCCGCAGATGGGGATTATCAACCTGCTCCACCGAAGCGAAAAAGGCGTCCATGTCCAGATGCAGAATCCTCTTCATGCCTTCAGCTCAAATAAACGGAAAAATCTCGGTTGTCCCTTTGGCATAAAATCAAAATTGGATGTTGAAGAGTCGGGCCGCGATCATCAAGCCGGTCATGACGGTAAAGACCAGGAAACTGAACCAACCGAAATAACTTGCAAAAACGTTAGGATAATAATCCTTGTGTCGCTTGTCGATAACCGTGAAGCAGTACCAGAGGTTGAGGAAAAAAATGACCGGGGCAATGAAATAGGCCAGGGCGGAAGCCACCAGTACCAAAAAGACCGGGCGAGGAATACCGATAATAATCACGCAGGAGGTAATGACTGTCCACGCCATGGTGATCCGATAGATATTGTACTCGGAATACCACTTGCTTTTCTTTTCTGGAGTTAAATCGGCACGATCGATCCCGGAAAGTTCGGCGGTGGCCTTGAAAATATTTCGGCAGCAGGCGCCAACCAGACGGGGCCAGCCGTCAAAATAGTTGAAAGCGGTAGAGAAGGTGGCCGCGGCGGCGCCAAGGATGAAGACAACCATCATCCAGGGACCGATGCTGTCGGTGAAAATCTTGGCGATTTCCCCCATCACGGCCTGGCCTTCCACCTCACTGGGATACATCCAGACAGCGGCCAAAACCAGGTAAACAAAGGCGATCAGGGCAGAAACCCAGTGGCCGAAGGCGAAGTCATAGTTTCCGATCTTGAACCAGCGAAGGGCGTATTCCCGGACATGGGGAGAAAGGCCATTGATATTCATCTGAAGATCGGATTTTTTTGAGGAAAAAGGATCAAAAAGGGGCATTTTGCCGTTTTTCTCCAAAGTGCGGCGGATGAGAGCCATCCCTTTTTTCTTGGCTTTCCCCCATTCGGAGGCCTGTACCGAAACGTCGATCCCCGTGGGGAGCAAGCCGAAGAATCCGGCAACGATCAGCCAGGAACCCGCGGGCATATCAAAAATGAAAAAATGCTTCATTTTGGCCAGAGGGGCAGGTTCTACAAAATAAACGATCAGGGAAGAAAGGACCAGGGCACCGGCGCAATACTTGGTGACGGTTTCAACGGCACCGTAATTCCCGAAGAGAATGACATAGACGGAAATCAAGGAAACGGCCAAGGCATAGGCCCACATCGGCAAGGGCAACCCCCAGCGTATCGTCAAAAGATAGTAGAAGACGGCGGCGGCGGCGATAAGACGGCCGGCCTGGCCGACGGCACATTGAATGATGGTGACGATCATGACATACCAGAGAGGCCATTTGCCGGGGGCACAGCCGTAAGCGTCCATCATGCTCATGCCGGTGGCGTTGGTAAAACGGAAGGCCATCTGAAAGCCGTAATATTTGAAGATGTAGCATATGGGGAGGGTCCACAGCAGCGCGTAGCCGAAACGACCTCCGGCGGTGGGACAGGTGACCAGGTGGCTGGTGCCGATACCGGTCATCATCAGGATGAGGCCGGGCCCGAAATGCTTGATCAAAGCACCGGGAGCCATACTGGGAGGGGTCAGCTTTTCCAGCTCTTCGTCGTACAAAGGTGCTTTTTTCTCGTCGGCCATAAAAGGAAATCCTTTCTTGTCTCCAGGCTTGGGAATGCCAAACGAATACCTCTCAAGAGAAAATTATACTGCTCAAACGGGGCGCAAGGTTGCCCTTCGGGAAAATTGAGGGAAAACCAATAGGGGAGGGAAGAGGACGGGGGCAGGAAAAGGGAATTCCGGGTAGATTTATATCTAACCATTTCTGCCGATTTTCCCGGAAACTGTGATGGGGCAGCTCCTTTGCGGCTGTTTTTTACCGTGACGCCGGACCTTCTTATTCCTCCCCGCCCTTCTGTTTGCCGAAAATCCGCGCCACGACAATGCCGACCTCGTAGAGGAGGACGAAAGGCAGGGCAATGGCGGTTTGGGAAAAGACATCGGGAGGGGTGAGGATGGCGCCGGCCACAAAGGCGAGGACGATGGCGTATTTGCGCCGGGCCGCCAGCCAGCAATGATCGACGAGCCCCATGCGGGCCAGGAAGAAGATCACCACGGGCAGTTCGAAGACCAGGCCGAAGGAGAACAGAAGGCGGATGGAAAGGCTCAGATAAGCCCCCATGGAGAGCATGGCGCTGATTTCCCCGGCACCGGTGCCGAAACCGACCAGGAAGGTGAAAATGACGGGGAAAACGCAGGAAAAACCGAAGTAGGCGCCGAGACCGAAGCAGAGGCAGCCGGAGAGGACGAAGGGAACGGCGAGACGCTTTTCCCTGGCGTAGAGACCGGGGGCGACAAATAGCCAGGCCTGCCACAGGATCACCGGCAGAGCAGCCAGCAGGCCGGCGAAAGCGGCGATCTTGAGATAGGTGAAAAAGGGTTCGGTGGCGCTGATGAAAACCAGTGAACTGCCGCCCGGAAGCGCCGCCCGGACCGGAACGGCGATGTAGCGGAACAACTCCTCGGAGAAAACGTAACAGGCCAGAAAACCGATCCCCCAGGCACAGGCGGCGATGATCAGCCGCCGGCGCAGCTCCTCGAGATGGGCCAGCAAGGAGAGAGGCGGATCACTCACGACTTTCCTCCTTGATCCTTTTCCGGCTCACGACCGTCCACCGTCAAGGGAGGATGGGGATCGTCCCTTTCCTCCTCATCCCGGTCGGACCCGCTGGCACCGATACGGTGCGGGACATCGGCAGGAGGCTCCCCGAGGCCTTTTTTTCGGTCTTCGTCCCGGCCCTGCAGGTCGCTGTGCACGGCGTTACGGAACTCATCGGCAGCCCTCTTGAATTCAGCAACCCCCCGGCCCAGCGCCTTGGCCACCTCGGGCAGCCGTTTCGGCCCGATGACGATAAGGACGACAACGAGAATCAGCAGCATTTCGGCCATTCCAATTCCGAACATCTCTATCTCCCTGGAAAACATAATAGGACAGCTGCAATTATGGCGGCAAATCCCGCTGCTGAAAACCGCTTTTTTGTTTGGCCAAAAAACCCCGCCGGTCAAGAACCCTTTGACAGCGCCGGAAAAACTCCCCTACAATCAATTCACTTGTTATTTGGCGGGATACCGCAACCGGGAGCAGCCATGAACCAACGCCAACAGATCATCAACGAAATCCGCCGCCTGGCCGCCGAGCGGGACGCCGTCATTCTCGCCCACAACTACCAGCCGGACGATATCCAGGAGATTGCCGACATCACCGGCGACTCCCTCGGCCTCTCCATCGAAGCGGCCAAGACGCCAAGAACGGTCATCGTTTTCTGCGGGGTTTACTTCATGGCCGAAAGCGCCGCCATCCTTTCTCCGGAGAAAACGGTGCTCCTGCCTCGGCCTGACGCCGGCTGCCCCCTGGCCGACTGCATCACTCCGGAAGGCCTGCGCCGGATGAAGGAAAAACATCCGGGCGCTCCGGTGGTCACCTATGTCAATTCCAGCGCCGCCGTCAAGGCCGAGAGCGACATCTGCTGCACCAGCGCCAACGCGGTGAGGGTGGTCCATTCCCTGGCCGAAAAAGAAGTCATTCTCGCCCCGGACCGCAATCTCGGACATTACATCGCCACCCAAACCGACAAGGTCTGCCATCTCTGGGACGGTTGCTGCTGCGTCCATGACGAACTGCCCCTTGCCATGCTGCGGAAGGCCATGGATGCCCATCCCGACGCCGTGGTGCTGGCCCACCCCGAGTGCCGCCCCGAGATATTGGCTCTGGCCCATCACATTCTCTCCACCAGCGGCATGCTCGCCTATGTCCGCAAAAGCGCCGAGGAGAAATTCATCATCGCCACCGAAATGGGGCTTCTCTACCAGTTGCGCCGCGACAATCCCGACAAGGAATTCATCCTTCCCTCTTCCACCTTGATCTGCGGCAGCATGAAGAAAACCACCCTGGAGGATCTGCGCCGCAGTCTTGAAACCCTGACCCCCGTCGTCACCGTGCCCGAGGAAATCCGCCGCCGCGCCCGCCGGGCACTGGACCGAATGCTCGCGGTACCGCGAGAGGATTGAAACCAGGGCCGCGGACGGGTAGATAAGGATGAGGGTTGCTGGTTCGGCCTGGTTCTCGTCCGCGGCGAACCAGGTGGGCAAAACCCACCGTGAGCCGAAAACCCTGGCCCGAGCCCCTCTCCACAAAGCACCGCCGATAAAATGCCAGAAGACACTCCCAACATCCCCCAGGACGCCGTCCCCAGCAACCTGGCTGATTTCGCCCGCCGCTTCCCCGGAATGGGGCGCCATTGCGAACTGCTCGGCCTGCACGGCTCGGCGGCGGCCGCTCTTGTCGCCCAGCTGCTGTCGGCAGCTGACGCACCCCTGTGCATCCTGGCTCCCGACCACCTGACGGCGGAGCGTTTTTTCGAAGACCTGGCCTTTCACGCGGGAAACCGGGAGGGAATCTTTTTCTTCCCCCACTGGGGAATCAATCCCTACGAGCCCCTGAACCCCCATCTGGAACTGGAAACCACCCGCATCGTCTCCCTGGCGGCGCTGCTTGATGAAAAAGCCCGCGCCGTAGTGCTGCCAGCCCGCGCCCTGATGCAGCGGGTCATCCCCAAAAGCATCCTGACCCAGCTCTGCTTCACGCTCCGCTGCGGTGACGAGTTTCCCCGTTCCCGCCTGCTGACTCTGCTGGTCAAGCTCGGGTACAACCCCACGCCGCTGGTGGAGGAGCGAGGAACCTTTTCCGTGCGGGGGGACATCCTCGACCTTTTTCCCCCCACCACGGCGAACCCGGTGCGGATCGACTTCTTCGGCGACGAGGTGGAGCGGATCCGCCTCTTCGATCCCGCCACCCAGCGCACCGTGTCCGAGGAAACGGCGCAACTGGAGATCCTGCCGGTACGGGAGATGATACTCACCGACGAGAACCTCGAGGTCTTCTCCCGCAAGCTGAAGAAACGCTGTGACGAATTGGGCTTGCCCCGACCACTGCGGGAATCGATCCTCGCCGACATCCGCGAAGGGCTGCTCTTCCCCGGCTGCTCCGCCCTCCTGCCCCTCAATTACGACAGACTCGACAGCTTTTTCGACTACGCCGGAACGGTACGCTGGGTCGTCATCGATCCGTCCGTGGTTCTTCATGAGCTGGAGCGGTTTAGCGCCGCCATCGAAGAGGGAAGCCGCAGAGCCACGGAAAAGAATGAGCTCTACGCCGCCGGCGAGGATTTCTACCTGCCCGCCCCGGAAGTCGAGAAACGCCTGGAAAAAGCGCCGCGCATCGATATTCAGAATCTACAATACCTGACCCGGAAACGGGAGCACCCCGTCTTGCGCTTTTCCACTCAGGCAAACAGCGATTTGCGCATCGAAAGCGACGAGGAAAAAAGCGGGGTCGCCGCCCTGGCGCAACGCCTCAGATTGTGGCGCCGGGAGAATTGGCAGGTCCTCCTGGTCTGCCGCCAGCAGGGACAGGCGGAGCGGCTCCTCGATCTGCTCGCCGGTCACGACCTTCATCCCGACTTTAATAGCGATGGGCAGCCGCCGGAAATGGCGGCGGGCTCCCTGGCCCTGACCCTGGGAAACCTCTCCGCCGGCTTTCGTCTGCCCGAAGAGAAACGGGCCTACATCACCGAGGATGAGATCTTCGGGCCGCGTGGGCGCCACCGCACCTCCCGCAAACCCCGCCCCAAGGACCTGCTGAGCTCCTTCGCCGAACTCCGGGACGGGGATTTCGTCGTCCATGCCGACCACGGCATCGCCCGTTTCCATGGTCTGCTCCATCTTCAGACCAGCGCCATGGAAGGAGATTTTATGCACCTGGAATACGCCGGCGGCGACAGACTCTACCTGCCGGTGGAACGGATCGAGAAGGTTTCCAAATACGTCGGCGCCGAGGGACACGTACCACGCCTCGATAAAATGGGGGGCAACGCCTGGGAAAAGGCGGTCATCAAGGCGCGGGCCGCCGTCGAGGAACTGGCCCGTGAGTTGCTCAAGATCTACGCCCGGCGAGAGCTGAACCAGGGCTTCGCCTATTCCCCTGCCGATTCCCTTTACAAGGAGTTCGAGGCAACCTTCCCCTACGAGGAAACCGACGATCAGCTCAGCGCCATCCACGATGTCCTCAAAGACATGGAAACGCCGCGCCCCATGGACCGCCTCATCTGCGGCGACGTCGGTTACGGCAAGACGGAAGTGGCCATCCGCGCCGCCTTCCGGGCGGTAATGGACGGCAAGCAGGTGGCGGTTCTGGTGCCGACGACGGTTCTTGCCCAGCAACACCTGGAAACCTTCAAGGAACGCTTCAGCCATTATCCGATCCAGGTCGACATGATCTCCCGCTTCCGCTCCGCCGCAGAGCAGAAGGAAATCCTCGCCCAAACCACCGCGGGGAAAATTGACATCCTCATCGGCACCCACCGCCTCCTGCAGCGGGATGTCAAGTTCCGCGACCTGGGACTGCTGATCATCGACGAGGAACAGCGTTTCGGCGTCAAGCACAAGGAGAAACTCAAACAGTTCCGCGCCGAGATCGACGTGCTGACCCTGACCGCGACGCCGATTCCGCGCACCCTGCATCTCAGTCTCACCGGCCTGCGCGACCTGTCCATCATCAACACGCCGCCGGTGGACCGCCAGGCGATCCGCACCTATGTCACCCGCTTCGACGACGATCTCATCCGCGAGGCGGTGCTGCGGGAGCTGTGCCGCGGCGGCCAGGTCTTCTTCGTTCACAACCGGGTGCAGACCATCGACGCCACGGCCAGCCTCCTCCGCCGGTTGATTCCGGAAGCGAAACTGGCGGTGGCCCATGGCCAGATGGTTGAAGGGGCGCTGGAGAAGGTGATGCTCGATTTCGTCGCCGGGCACAGCAACCTGCTGGTCTGCACCACGATCATCGAAAACGGCCTTGACATCCCGCGGGCCAACACCATCATCATCGACCGCGCCGACTGCTTCGGACTCTCCCAGCTCTACCAGCTCAGAGGGCGGGTGGGGCGCTCCCACCAGCGCGCCTACGCCTACCTGCTGATCCCCCCCAGCGGTGCCGTCACCGCCGAAGCGCGGGAGCGGCTGCGCGTCCTTCAGGCGCTGACCGAACTCGGCGCCGGCTTCAATATCGCCTCCCACGACCTGGAGATCCGCGGCGCCGGCGAGTTGCTCGGCGCCCACCAGTCAGGGCACGTGGCGGCGGTAGGTTTCGAAATGTATGCCGATCTGCTCGAAGAGACCATTCACGAGATGCAGGGACTGGCCCACGAGGATCAGATCGACCCCGAGATTAAACTCGGTCTTTCCGCCTTCTTCCCGGAAAAATACATTCCCGACCCCAACCAGCGCCTTATCCTTTACAAAAAGCTGGCCGCCGCCGACAGCGAAGCGGAGCTCTACGACCTGGTGGACGAACTCAGCGATCGCTACGGCAGGATTCCCGAGCCGGGGACGGTTCTGATCGAAGTCATGAAACTGCGGGTTCTGATGAAACGGCTCAAGATCACCCTGGCCGAATTCGACGGCAGGGATCTGATCTTCGGCTTCCATGCCGCCACCCCGGTGCAGCCCGAAAAACTTCTCCAACTCATCCAGGAGGTGAAAGGCCGCTACCGAGTGACGCCCGATTTCCGCCTTCTGGCCAAAACCGGCAAGCTGACGGCGGAGGAGCGCCTGCAGACCGCCAAAAAAGAATTGCTTCGTTTTCTGGAGCTGTGTTAGTTATCGTCGATACAATGAAAAACAGGATTTCGCTGCGGCATTTTTGTGAACAAAGGTATCGGCCATGAAAACCATTCTCAGCGCTGCCCTGGTCACTTTCCTCCTTTTCTGGGGAGCGGCTCTTCATGCTGAGGTGATCAACCGCATCGCCGCCGTCGTCAACGGCGATGTCATCACCACTTTCCAGATCGACAAGAAGATTTCCGAACTCAGCCCCAAGGCCCGGGAAGCAGTCACTGGAAAGCAGGAATCCTTGCGTAAGCAGGCGCTGGGGATGCTCATCGAGGAAACCCTCATCGAGCAGAAGGTGAAGGATCTCAAAATCGAGGTTACCGAGGAGGAACTGGCAGCCGCCCAGCGGGATGTGGAACGCTCCAACAACCTATCCGGTGATCAGCTGATCGCCGCCCTCGCCGAGCAGGGGATGAGCTATGAAGGCTTCCGCGCCAACCTGCGCAACCAGCTCCTCCGTCTGAAGTTGCTGCGCCAGGACATCCTCAAGAATCTGCGCGTCACCGACCGCGAGATCAACGAGTACTTCCGCCTCCATATCGACGACTACCGCAGACCCCCCACCCTCCGCCTCGGCACAATCGCCGTCAGCGCCATTGGGGGTGGCGATCCCCGGGAAGCGGCGCAACAGCTTGAAGCGGTGCGCCAACGGCTCGCCGCCGGAGAGAAGTTTTCCGCCGTCCTGGACGATCTGGAGACCGCTCCCGCCTTTTCCGGAAGCGATCTGGGGAATGTCAATCCGGAAGATCTTAACCCTGCCTACGCCGCCGCCGTTCATGGCCTTGACGCGGGAGACACAAGTCAGGTCATTGAAGTCCCTGGTGGCGCACGCCTGTTTCACATCTTCGAAAAATCGCCCGGAGAACTCCGCAAGCTGAGTGAAGTACGGTCGGAAATCGAAAGAAAGCTGTCCGAGGCGAAAACCGAAGATCAATTCAGGAGCTGGGCCGAAGAATTGCGCAAAAATGCGCGGATTGAGGTCCTCCTCTGACAGGCTTTGGGTGTCGCGGGGATGGCCCGGATCTCCCAAAGACTCACCTTCTGCTGTAAAAGCTTGCGCTTTTCCAAAACCTCGCGCCTTGCCTGAGAGACCAAATTCTTGCTTTTCATCACTCTGTAAATAAATTTCCCTATGTCAGATAAAATCATCGTCCGCGGCGCCCGCGAGCACAACCTGAAGGGGATCGACGTCGACATCCCCCGCGGCCGCTTCACCGTCATCACCGGCGTTTCGGGTTCCGGCAAAAGCACCCTCGCCTTTGATACCATCTACGCCGAGGGCCAGCGCCGCTACGTGGAAAGCCTTTCCGCCTACGCCCGCCAGTTTCTGGAGCTGATGGAAAAGCCGGATGTGGAAGCCATCGACGGGCTTTCCCCGGCCATTTCCATCGAGCAGAAGACCACTTCCCGCAACCCCCGCTCCACCGTCGGCACCGTCACCGAGATCTACGACTACCTGCGCCTGCTCTTCGCCCGCGCCGGTCAGGCCTTCTGCTACGGCTGCGGCCGCGAGATCAGCTCGCAGACGGTACAACAGATGGTCGACCGCATCACCGCCCTGCCGGAGAAAACCAAACTCCTTCTCCTCGCCCCCCTCGTCAAGGGGCGCAAAGGGGAATATCGCAAGGAGTTGAGAAAGCTTCAGGGCGATGGTTTCGTGAGGGTGCGTATCGACGGTGAAATGTTCGAGCTGGGCGACAAGATCGAACTCGACAAGAACAAAAAACACACCATCGAGGTGGTTGTCGACCGGCTGTTGGTCAAGGACGGCATCGCCGGACGGCTGGCCGACTCCCTGGAAACGGCGCTGAAACTCGGCGAGGGCATCGTGCGGGTGGAGATCGTCGACGGCGAATCCCTGCTCTTCTCCGAAAAGCACGCCTGCCCCGAGTGCGGCATCTCTTACCCCGAGATCGCCCCCCGCATGTTCTCCTTCAACAACCCCTTCGGCGCCTGTCCGGCCTGTTCGGGGCTCGGCAACCGGCGCTACTTCGACCCCGACCGGGTGGTGCCAGATACGCGCCTGTCGCTGCGCCAGGGGGCCATCGCGCCCTGGGAAACGCGCACCGGCTTCTATTACCGGCAGATGCTGGAAACCCTGGCGGCCCACTATCACTTCAGCATCAACACACCGTTTCGCGATCTGCCGGAGGCGATCCGCAGCGTCATCCTCTACGGTTCGGGCAAGGAAAACATCCGCTTCCGCTTCACCAGCGGCGAGCATCACCACGGTTATGAAAGGCCTTTTGAAGGCGTCCTTCCCAATCTCGAGCGCCGTTACGCGGAAACCGATTCGGAAACGATCCGCGAAAACCTCGAGCGCTTCATGAATTTCATGCCCTGTCCCACCTGCGGCGGCGCCCGGCTGCGGCCCGAGGCGCTTCATTTCAAGGTCGGCGGCAAGAACATTCAGGAGATCACCGGACTGAGCATCGTCGAAGCGGAAACTTTTTTTACCGAGCTCACCATGCCCCCCCAGCAGGAGCAGATCGCCCGGCGCATCCTCAAGGAGATCCGCGAACGGCTCTCTTTTCTCTACAAGGTCGGGCTGGACTACCTGAGCCTGGACCGCTCCGCCGGCACTCTGTCGGGAGGAGAAGGACAGCGCATTCGCCTGGCCACCCAGATCGGCTCTTCCCTGGTCGGCGTCATCTACATCCTTGACGAACCTTCCATCGGCCTGCACCAGCGGGACAACCGGCGGCTCCTGGAGACCCTGATGCGGCTGCGGGACCTCGGCAACACGGTGTTGGTGGTGGAGCACGACGAGGAAACCATCACCGCCGCCGACCATGTCATCGACATGGGACCGGGGGCCGGCGTCCACGGCGGGGAGGTGGTCGCCGCGGGAACCGCCGCGGAGATCCGCCGCAATCCCCGTTCCCTCACCGGCAGATACCTCTCTGGCGAACTCACCATTCCGCTCCCGGAACACCGTCGCCAAGGGCGGCACTTCCTGACCGTGCGCGGCGCCAGGGAAAACAACCTGCAGCGCATCGACGCCGCCATCCCCCTGCAGACCCTGACCTGCGTCACCGGCGTCTCCGGATCGGGGAAATCGACCCTGGTCATCGACACCCTCTACCGGGCGCTGGCCCAACGCCTCTACCAGAGCAAGGAAAAACCGGGCAGACACGAGGGTCTGGAAGGAGCCGAGCGCATCGACAAGGTGATCAACATCGATCAGTCCCCCATCGGCCGCACCCCGCGCTCCAATCCGGCCACCTACACCGGGGTCTTCACCGACATCCGCGATCTCTTCGCCCAGCTCAACGAAGCCAAGGTGCGCGGTTACAAACCGGGACGCTTTTCCTTCAACGTCAAGGGAGGGCGTTGCGAAGCCTGCCAGGGGGACGGCATCATCCGCATCGAGATGCATTTTCTGCCCGATGTCTACGTGCCCTGCGACGTCTGCAAGGGGAAACGCTACAACCGGGAAACCCTGGAGGTGACATACAAAGGGAAAAACATCGCCGAGGTTCTCGACCTGACCGTCGGTCAGGCGCTGGCGTTCCTCGCCGCCATTCCCAGGATCCGCACCAAACTGGAGACGCTGCGCGATGTCGGCCTCGACTATATCAAGCTGGGACAAAGCGCCACCACCCTCTCCGGGGGCGAGGCGCAGCGTATCAAGCTGGCCAGGGAACTGGGAAAGCGGGCCACCGGGCGGACCCTCTACATCCTCGACGAGCCAACCACAGGCCTACACTTCGCCGACATCCACAAACTTTTGGATGTCCTTGCCAAGCTGGTCGATCAGGGCAATACGGTGGTGGTCATCGAACACAACCTCGATGTCATCAAGACCGCAGATCACATCATCGATCTCGGCCCCGAAGGGGGCAACCGGGGAGGAGAAATCGTCGCCGCCGGTACTCCGGAAGAGATCGCCGGCAACCCTCGATCCCACACCGGGCGCTACCTGAAGCCGTATCTGGACGGGGAATCCACCCGATAGCAGCTCGCTGCTGAATTGAAGCCTTTGGTTTTGCCTTACCGGCGACCTATTTTTCTTTTCGCGGAAAAAGAAAGGTAGGTAAAAGAAATCCGCCCCCCTGCCGGGGTAACTACCTATTCCGTCCCCGGGACTTCTCTCCCGGATAGTGGGTCGAACCGGGGTTCTGAATCGCTGCAAGCCTATTGCTTAACAATCATTGCCCACGTAAAATGTCTATATCGACAAACAAAAAAGGTGTGTGGTTGTCATGCTTCATCGCCACCTCAATCATCAAGACTTCACTCTCGCCGCTATCGACGACGTAATTTCCCGTGGTCAATGGCGGGATTGGGCTGAATTGCGCCGGGCCGTCCTGGCTGACCGCACCCTGCTGGATAAAGTGGAGCGGGTTTGTCTTCCTTACGTTTCCGACCCCTATGCCCAGCGCCACCACTTCTGGATGCACTATGCGGAAAAACACCGGACCGCCTCCTGACTGGGAACTCGTTTTATCGTCCGCCGCACGGCTTCAGCACATCCTGCCGGACGCCGTGCTGGTCGGCGCGGAACCGCCTCGGCAATCCACGCCGGACATCGCTTCTCGCTGGACGCCGACCATGTATTGACGGATCTGCGCCATCGCTTTGACGAAGTGCTGGCCCAACTGGAGTCGGTCGCTGGCTGGAAAACCGCCCGCGTGCAGCGCCCCGTGCAAATTCTTGGCAGCCTTGATGGGATCGAAACCGGGGTTCGCCAGCTGGTTCGCGACGAACCGCTGGAAACGGCGGTCGTGGACTACCGCGGGGAACGGATCACGGTTCCAACGAAAGCGGAGATTCTGCGCATCAAGGGGGTGTTGATTCTTAAGCGCAATGCCACGCGAGATTACCTTGATTTCTTGGCCTTGGCCGATCACATGGGCGACGAGAGCGTGGCCCTGGCGTTGCAATCCTTTGACCAGCTCTATCGGCAACAGAGTGGGGAATCGCCGCTCCAGCAACTGCAGGTGCAACTCGCCAACGCATTGCCCTACGACCTGGAAGAAACCGAACTCAGCGAGTACAAGAATCTCGACCCTCGCTGGCACGACTGGCCGACAGTGAAAGCGGCTTGCTCCCATCTTGCCACGGTAATCTTCGACCGGGTGTGCGATCTGGGGATGGATTGTCCTGATGATTGAGGTCAAAGCGGCTTGACCGCCGAAATCGGTTCCATCCTTTCAACAGGGAGTTGCGATGAAACTTGTCGTTCTCGATGGCCACGCTCTCAACCCCGGCGACCTGAGCTGGGAGGAGATCAAAGACCTCGCCGACTGCACCGTCTACGAGCGCACCCCGAAGGAAAAAGTCATGGAGCGGATCGGTGACGCGGAACTGGTTTTGACCAACAAGACAGTGCTGGACCGGGCCGTTCTGGAGCAACTGCCGAACCTGCGCTACATCGGCGTTCTCGCCACCGGGGTCAACGTGATTGATCTGGAGGCCGCCCGGGAGCGCGGCATCGCCGTTACCAACGTTCCCGGCTACAGCACTCCTTCCGTGGCGCAGATGGTCTTCGCCCTGCTGCTGGAGCTGACGCTCCAGGTAGGACATCACGGGGCCCTGGTCCGCAGCGGCGCCTGGGCGCGCAGCGCTGATTTCTCCTTCTTCGACCGGCCGCTGGTGGAACTGGACGGTCTGACCCTGGGCATCGTCGGTTTCGGCGCCATCGGCCGCCGCGTGACGCGCATCGCCGAGGCCTTCGGCATGAAGGTCCTGGTCCACACCGCCCACCCGGAAAAATACCGGCACCTTGCCGAGAACCGGGAACTCTCCTTCGTCGATCTGGAGGCTCTTTTCCGGAAAAGCGACGCCGTCACCCTCCACTGCCCGTTGACCCCGGAAACCCAGAGCCTGGTCAACGACCAACGCCTGAACCAGATGAAACCGGGCGCCTATCTCATCAACACCGGCCGCGGCCCGCTGGTGGACGAGGCGGCCCTGGCCGCGGCCCTGAACGAAGGCCGCATCGCCGGCGCGGGGCTGGATGTGCTCTCCAAGGAACCTCCAGCGGCCGACAATCCCCTGCTGACCGCCCGCAACTGTTTCATCACCCCCCACATCGCCTGGGCCAGCGGCGCCGCCCGGCAACGCCTGATGGCCGTTGTGGCCGAGAACCTCCGCGCCTATCTCGAGGGCGGTCCCCAAAACAGGGTGGTCTGAACATCGCAGAGAGGGGATATTGTCTGATTCTCCCTAGCCTCCGTCCAGCCGGTCGGCCAGGGTGCCGACAGCTACGGCAAAGGCGTTGGAACGATTCCAGGCCAGCAGCACGCGGAAGTTGTGGTAAACCAGGAAGGCTGGGCCCCCGGGGCCGTCGGGAAGAAGCAGCGAAGCCGCTATTCCGCTGCGGGGCAGGGTGCGTCCATCCCCTTTTTTAACCCCCAGAGAGCGCCACTGTGACAGGGGAAGACGGTTTTCCAGCCCGGCCAGGGAGAGATCGAACCGTGGCGGAAGCGTTACCGGCCGCCCCCAGGTTTCTCCTTTCTTCCACCCGGCCCGGATCAGATAATTGGCCGCGGAGGCAAAAACATCGGGAACCGAACTCCAGATATCGGTGCGGCCATCACCATCGGCATCTACCGCAAAACGGCGAAAAGATGAAGGCATGAACTGGCATTGACCCATGGCCCCGGCCCAAGACCCTTTCATCTCCGAAAAGGGGATATGGCCTTCATCAATAATGCGCAGGGCATCGAACAACTCGCCGCGGAAAAAAGCGCCCCGCCGCCCTTCATGGGCCAGGGTCGCCAACGAGGCGATGACAGGAAAATTGCCCGTATGTTCCCCATAGCGACTCTCAATTCCCCAAAGAGCCATTAGAAAACGTCTCGGCACGCCATACCTTTTTTCAACCCGTCCCAGCCAGGTCGGGTAGCGTTTCATCATCCGGCGCCCCGTTTCGATCCGCTCCTCGCTGACCACGGCAGCCACATAATCGGTCAGGGACCAGTTCACCTCAGGCTGCCGGCGGTCCCGCTGAATGACCTCCGCCACAGGTTCCCGAAGGCCGTCCAGAGCGATAGCGAGGGTTTCCGCGGAAATGCCGGCGCCGAGGGCTTCGCCGCGGAAATCTTTCAGCCAGGCAACAAAACCCTGTCGGGGATGTTCCGCCCCGGGGACGTCGAAACCACAGAAAAGCAGTGTCCCGGCCATGACCAGAGTGACCACGGTTTTCATTTTTCTGCTCCTTGGAAGAAGGGACGGCTGAATATTCATTGTACACGATTGCCTGATCCGCTGCGCGGTTGCCCGTTGTGGGCGCGCCGTCACTGCGGTATCATCCCTTAGCAAGCGATTTTTCGGCCGGCGGTTCGACCCTTTCTGGTTTCGCCCAACTGCCACGGTTGCCTCGGTGACAAAGTGTTAATGACCCCCCTCAACAATCAAAACGGCGCCACGCTGCTGGTGGCCCTGTTCATGGTGGTGGCCGTCGGCCTCGGTGCCGGCGTGGCCGGCACCACCTGGCAGACCATCAGCCAGCGGGCCAAGGAAGAAGAGCTCTATTATCGGGGGGATCAGTACCGCCGTGCCATCGGCAGCTATTTCCAGGGAAACGACGTCGGCCGGACCAACACCTTTCCTTCCCGCCTGGAGGATCTGCTCAAGGATCCCCGCGCCCTTCACAAGGTCCGCCATCTGCGCAAGCTCTATACCGATCCCATGACCGGCAAGGAATGGGAGACAATCCGCGACGCCACCGGCAAGATCATCGGCGTGTGCAGCGGCAGCGACAAGGCCCCTTTCAAAAAAGAGGGGTTTCCGGACCGCTACCGGGATTTCGCCGCAGCGAAGAGTTATGCCGACTGGCGTTTCATCTACACCCCTGAAGCGGAGCGGAAAGAAAGCGGTCCTCCCGCTTCACCCACGGCCCCTGCCGCTTCCCCTCCCGGCCCCGGTTCCCGTTTTATGCCCGCCGTGCCGGAAAAACGTTGACAATAAAAAAGTGAGGGTCCTAGAATTCCCTGTTTTAAACTTTTTGCGTGGAAGGAGAAGCGTGCCATGGATCAGAAACTGCAGATTCTCCTCGACACGGTCAGAAAGCTGGTTCGCCGCGGTGCCTACCCCAACCTGACCAAGGTTATCGACAAGACCCATCCCGCCGATATCGCCGCCCTGTTCCGCTATCTGGAGCCCAAGGAACAGCGGGTGCTCTTCAATCTCATCGAAAACGCGGAAACCGCCGCCTATGTGCTTTCCGAGATCGACCACAGCACCGGTGCCCGCCTGCTGCAGGAAATCGACAAGGAGGCGATCACCGAAATCCTCCAGGAAATGCCCTACGATGACGCCGTCGACATCATCCGCAACATGCCCGAGGAGCTGGCCGAAGAGATCCTCAGCATCATGCAGGACGAGCACTCGGAGGAGATCGAACAGCTGCTGCGCTACGACGAGGATACCGCCGGCGGCATCATGTCGACGGAGATCTTTTCTCTCAACGAGAACCTGACCGTCCGTGAAGCGATCGAAGAATTGCAGAAATCGGCCGAAAACGTCGAGATGGTCTTCTACATCTACGTCACCAACGAGCACAAGCATCTGGTCGGTGTGCTCTCCCTGCGCCAGCTGCTGACGGTGCCGCCTCACACCAAGCTCAAGGATATCATGATCACCGACGTGATCAGCGTGCGCACTGACATGGATCAGGAGGAAGTGGCCCACCTGGTGGCCAAATACAACATTCTTGCCGTTCCCGTCGTCGACGAGTCCAACAAGCTGATGGGGATCATCACCGTGGATGACGTCATCGACGTCATGCGCCAGGAAGCCACCGAGGACATCTACAAGATGGCCGGGGCCAGCGAGGAGGAAGCTTTCCATACCTTCAAATCCTTCAAAATCGCCCGCCTGCGTCTGCCCTGGCTGATCACCAACCTCTTCGGCGGCATGGTCACCGGCTACCTGATGTGGCTGTTCAAGGTCACCCTCCAGGAGATCCTCGCCCTGGTCACCTTCATTCCCGTCATCACCGGCATGGGCGGCAACGTCGGCGGTCAGTCGGCGACCATCGTGGTGCGCGGCTTCGCCACCGGCCGTATTGATTCCTCGACCTTGACCAAGGTGCTGTTCAAGGAGATCCGGGTCGGCCTGATCATGGGGGTGGTGTGCGGCCTGACCCTCGGGGTGGTCGCCTATTTCTGGCACGGCAACCTCTATCTCGGCCTGGTGGTGGGCCTGGCCATGACCACGGCCATGACCGTAGCCGCCACCATGGGCGTGCTGGCGCCGGCTTTTTTCAAGAAGTTGGGCGTTGACCCGGCCATCGCCTCCATGCCTTTCGTGCAGACCGCCAACGACATCACCGGCATTCTCATTTATTTCGCCACCGCCACCCTGTTCATCACCTATCTGCGGCCATGAACCCGGTCACCGGCCCGGCCATCATCCTCCGCTGCCTGGCCTACGGAGAAGCCGACCGGATCGTCACCTTCCTTAGCCGCGACCACGGCCTTCTTAAGGGCTTCGCCCGTTCGGCGCGGACCAGCCGTAAGCGTTTCGGCGCCGCCCTTGAGCCCCTGGCCGAGACGGTGCTGTGCTGGCGGCAACCGCAGCGGGGAACCCTGGTAGATCTCCAGGAGGCCGAGGGGGGTAATCTTCACCTGGAGCTGCGCCGCGACCTGGAGGTCGTCGCCCTGGCCTCCTACGGCTGTGAGCTGGTCGAAGGACTGTGCGCAGAAGAACAGCCCTGCCCGGAGGTCTTCGCGGTGGTGCGCGCCTTTCTGGCCTATCTCGACACACAGCCAGCCACTCCCGAAACGCGGTTGCTCATGGAACTGCGTCTCCTTTCCCTGTCCGGCTACGCCCCGCACCTCACCAACTGTTGCCGCTGCGGCGGCCCGTTAGGTGAGCAAACCGTCCCCCTCGATATTCCCGGCGGCGCCCTTTGCCGCCGCTGCGCTGCCAGCGACCACACCCCGTCGATCAGTCTGCCCACCCTTGGCTCCCTGGCCCGCTCCCTGCGTACCCGGCCGACCCTTTTCGCCGGATTCCGCTTCAGTCCGCGAACTCTGGAAGAGGCGGGAATCCTCGTTTCTCTGCTGCTCCGCCACCACCTTCAAACCCTGCCCAAATCCCTCTCCCTGCTCACGCCGGACCGTTCCTGAAGCCCCATTACCTGCTGAAATCAAAGCTCTTTCTCCTTGACATAATGAGGGAAAAACGATACTTACTTTACACTTGTCTCGGAACCACCAAGAATTATTCCATTTCAATCTTACCCGGCGCTGCGCATTCCACCGCAAACGCCGTCAACCCGAGGAATCGTGACCTTTCAAGACCTGATCCTGGCTCTTCAGTACTATTGGGCGAAACAGGGCTGTGTCATCCAGCAGCCCTACGATATGGAAAAGGGGGCGGGAACCTTCAATCCGGCGACCTTTCTTCGCGTTCTCGGCCCGGAGCCGTGGAAGGTAGCTTACGTCGAGCCCTCGCGGCGCCCCACCGATGGCCGCTACGGAGAAAACCCCAACCGCCTCCAGCACTACTACCAGTTCCAGGTCATCATGAAGCCCTCCCCCCTGAACATTCAGGATCTCTACCTCGACTCCCTGAAAAGCTTCGGCCTCAACCCCGCCGACCACGACATCCGCTTTGTCGAGGATGACTGGGAATCGCCCACTCTGGGAGCCTGGGGATTAGGCTGGGAGGTGTGGCTGGACGGCATGGAGATCACCCAGTTCACCTATTTCCAGCAGGCCGGCGGCATTGATCTGAAACCGGTCGCCTCGGAAATCACCTACGGCTGCGAACGGATCGCCATGTACCTGCAGGGGGTGGACAACGTCTACGACCTGGAATGGGTTGAGGGCATCCGCTACGGCGACATCCACCATCAGACCGAGGTGGAATTTTCCACCTACAACTTTGAAGAAGCCGATACCGCCATGCTTTTTCAGTTGTTCGACATGTACGAACAGGAATGCATGCGTCTCGCCCGGCGGCAACTGGTCTTTCCGGCCTACGATTTCGTGCTCAAATGCTCCCATTCCTTCAACCTGCTCGATGCCCGCGGCGCCATTTCGGTGACCGAACGGGCCAATTATATCGGCCGGGTACGCAACCTGGCCCGCCTCTGCGCCGAAGGATATGTCGCCCAAAGGGAAAAGCTCGGCTTTCCCCTGATCCGGGAATGACAAGATCCCCGGCAGCGGTGGCGCCAATCCATTAAACATGAATTGAGTCGCATGTCCGCAGAACTATTCCTTGAGATCGGAACCGAAGAGATCCCCGCCGGTTTTCTCCCCCCCGCCCGGAAAAGCCTCGAAGAGCTGCTCCGCAAGGAGTTCGAGACGGCCCGCATCCCCTTTACAACGATGCGCACCTTCGCCACCCCGCGCCGCCTGGCCGTGGCCGCGGCAGGGGTGGCCCGGCGCCAGCAGCGCCAGGAGCTGTCCATCTCCGGACCGCCGGCGAAAATCGCCTTCGATGATCAGGGCAACCCCACCAAGGCGGCCCTCGGCTTCGCCAAGACCAACAACGTCGAGGTTTCCGAACTGAAGATCGTCCAAACCCCCAAAGGGGCCTACCTCCACATCGCCAAAGTGGTGGAAGGACAGGACGTGAAAGGGCTCCTGCCCGACATCCTGACTCGTGTCATCAACGCCATCCCCTTTAAGAAATCGATGCGCTGGAAGGATCTGGACGTCCGTTTCGCCCGTCCGGTGCACTGGCTCGTCGCCCTCTTCGACGGTGAGGTGGTTCCTTTGCGCTTCGGCGAACTGGAGAGCGGCAATATCTCCCGGGGGCACCGCTTCATGGCCCCCGAGCCGTTCGCCGTTTCCGGAGTGGAAGAATACCTGCGCGAAGCGGAAAAGCGTTTCGTCCTTCCCGAACCGGAAAAACGCAAGGAAATCATCCGCCGGGACATCGACGCCACGGCCCTCCGCCTGCAGGGGCGCATCAACAGGGATGAGGACCTGCTGGAAGAGGTCGCCCATCTGGTCGAATTTCCCAGCGCCGTCTGTGGTTCCTTCGAGGAAAAATACCTGCAGCTCCCCAGGGAACTGCTCATCACCACCATGAGGGAAAACCAGCGCTACTTCACCCTCACCGGGGCCGACGGGAAACTCCTCCCCCATTTCATTACCATCGCCAACACCTCGGCCAAGGATCCCGACGTGGTGCGGCGCGGCAACGAACGGGTGCTGAGGGCGCGCCTCGCGGACGCCATGTTCTTCTGGAAGGAAGACCAGAAAACCCGCCTGGAAAGCCGCCTCGACCTGCTCAAGAACGTGGTTTTCCAGGCCAGACTGGGGACCAGCCATGAAAAGGTGATGCGCATCCGCGAACTGTCCGTTGGCCTCGCCGACCGCTTCGCTCCGGAGCTGGCGGCAGCCGCGGAACGGACGGCGCTGCTCTGCAAATGCGATCTGGAAACACTGATGGTCTACGAATTCCCTGAACTGCAGGGGATCATGGGCCGGGAATACGCCCTTCTGGAAGGGGAAGCGCCGGCAATCGCCACCGCGATCTACGAGCACTATCTGCCCACCCAGGCCGGCGGCGAACTGCCCAGCGGACCGCTGGGGAGCTTCGTCTCCATCGCCGACAAGATCGACACCCTGTGCGGCTGTTTCGGCGTCGGCCTGATTCCTACCGGCACCGCCGATCCCTTCGCCCTGCGCCGCGGCGCCATCGGCATCCTCAACATCATCCTCGCCCAGGGGTTTCCCCTCTCCCTGCGCCTCCTCGTCGGCCAATCCCTCGATTTGCTCAAAGACAAGCTGCAGCGTTCCGCTGCCGAGGTGGAACAGGATGTCATCGAATTCCTGCGCTTGCGTTTCCTCCACATCCTCACCTCCCAGGGGCATCCCCCGGATATCGTCAATGCCGTTCTGGGTGCTTCCTTTGATCAGCCTGTCGACGCCCTGAAGCGGGTCGAGGCCCTGGCCGGAATGAAACAAGCCAAGGACTTCGAACCGCTGGCCGTCGCCTTCAAGCGGGTGGTCAACATCATCAAGGACGGGGTGACGGCACCCGTATCCACCGCCCTGCTGAACGCGCCCTCGGAACAACGCCTCCAGCAAGCAGTCGCGGAGGTCCAGGAAAAGGTCGCCGCCCGGCGGCGCCAGGGGGATTATCCGGCGGCCCTGGAAATGATCGCCGCTCTGCGTCCGGCGGTCGATTCCTTCTTCGACGAGGTTCTGGTCATGGATCCCGATGAGCGGCTGCGCACCAACCGCCTGGCTCTGCTCACCTCGGTGGCCCGTCTGTTCGCAGGAATCGCCGATTTTTCCAAGATCTCCGAGTGACGACAAAAGTTTCACTGCGAATAAATCGCTACGGTTTTCAGTATCTTTCAGGAGGAAAACATCATGGCTAGCAAATTCGTCTACTTCTTCGGTGACGGCAAAGCCGACGGCAACAGCGGCATGAAGAACCTTCTCGGCGGCAAAGGAGCCAATCTGGCGGAGATGACCGCCATCGGCCTGCCCGTCCCTCCCGGCTTCACCATCACCACCGAGGTCTGCACCGAGTTCTACAAAAACAACCGCAACTACCCAAGCGGCCTGGAGGGTGAGGTCAAGGAAAACCTGGCCAGAGTGGAAAAACTGATGGGCAAGGAATTCGGCAATCCGCAAAATCCCCTGCTGGTCTCGGTCCGCTCCGGCGCCCGCGCTTCCATGCCGGGGATGATGGACACGGTACTCAACCTCGGCCTCAACGACGAAACCATACAGGGACTGATCAAACTGACCAAGGATCCGCGCTTCGCTTACGATTCCTACCGCCGCTTCATCCAGATGTACGCCGACGTGGTTATGGGAGTGGATAGGGATCTGCTGGAAAACATCCTCGAAGAATGCAAAGAGCGGAAAGGGATCCATCTCGACACCGATTTGAGCGCCGACGACCTCAAAAAACTGGTAGAGCTCTTCAAGGCCAAGGTCAAGGAAACCCTCGGCCGCGACTTCCCCACCGATCCCTTCGAGCAGCTTTGGGGGGCGGTCGGGGCGGTATTCGGCTCGTGGATGAACCAGCGCGCCATCACCTACCGCAAACTCAACAACATCCCCGCCGACTGGGGCACCGCGGTCAACGTCCAGGCCATGGTCTTCGGCAATCTGGGCAACGACTGCGCCACCGGCGTCGCCTTCACCCGTGACCCGGCCACCGGCGCCAAATACTTCTACGGCGAGTTCCTGGTCAACGCCCAGGGCGAGGACGTGGTGGCCGGCATCCGCACTCCCCAGCCGATCAACAAGGACGGCAACGAGAGCCACCTCCCCTCGCTGGAAGAGGTGATGCCGGAAAGCTACGCCCAGCTGGTACAGATCAAGGATTTGCTGGAAAAACATTACCGGGACATGCAGGATATCGAGTTCACCATCGAAAAGGGAAAACTCTTCATGCTGCAGACCCGCAACGGGAAACGGACCGCCCGGGCGGCCATCAAGATCGCCGTCGACATGGTCAAAGAAGGGCTGATTTCGGAGAAGGAAGCGGTGCTGCGGGTATCCCCCAACCAGCTCGACCAGCTCCTTCATCCCTCCCTGGATCCCAAGGCCGCCAAGGAGATCATTGCCAAAGGGCTGCCGGCCTCTCCGGGAGCGGTCAGCGGCGCCATCGTCTTCTCCGCCGACGAAGCCGAGACCGAGGCGGGAAAAGGGCGCAAGGTCATCCTCGTGCGCATGGAGACCAGCCCCGAGGATATCCACGGCATGCACGCCGCCCAGGGAATCCTCACTTCCCGCGGCGGCATGACCTCCCACGCCGCCGTCGTCACCCGCGGCATGGGCAAATGCTGTGTCGTCGGCTGCGGCGACATCAAGGTCGATTACCAGGCCAGGCAGTTCACCAACCGCAAGGGGGATGTCTTCAAACAGGGGGACATCATCACCCTCGACGGCGCCACCGGCGAGGTGATGCGGGGCGCCGTGCCGACGGTGCAGCCGGAAGTTTCCGGCGACTTCGCCGCGCTCATGGCATGGGTGGACAAATACCGGAAAATAGGCGTCCGCGCCAACGCCGACACCCCGAAAGACGCCCGCGTCGCACGCGAATTCGGTGCCGAGGGAATCGGCCTGGTGCGCACCGAGCATATGTTCTTCGAGGAAGAGCGCATCCGCGCCATGCGCGAGATGATCATGGCCGACAACCTGGAAGGACGGCAGAAGGCTCTGGCCAAAATCCTCCCCATGCAGCGCCAGGATTATTACGACATTTTCGTCGAGATGAAGGATCTGCCGGTCATGATCCGCCTCCTTGATCCGCCCCTCAACGAGTTCCTCCCCCAGGGAGAGAAGGAGATGGAAGAGCTCGCCGAAATCATGGGAATGCCCCTGCCGCGGGTCAGGGCGATAGCCGAACACCTCCACGAAAGCAATCCGATGCTCGGCCACCGCGGCTGCCGACTCGGCATCACTTTCCCGGAAATCTACGACATGCAGGTCCAGGCCATCATCGAGGCCGCCTGTGAACTGACCAAAAACAACGGCTTTACCGTGGTGCCGGAGATCATGATGCCCCTGGTCGCCACCTACAACGAGATGCACCTGCTCAAGGAAAAGGCCGACAAGGTCGCCGCAGAAGTCATCGAACGCTATGGCGTCAAACTCACCTATTCCGTCGGCGCCTGCGTGGAACTGCCCCGCACCTGCCTCATCGCCGACCGTATCGCCGAGGACGCCGAATTCTTCTCCTTCGGCACCAACGACCTGACCCAGACCACTTTCGGCCTCTCCCGCGACGACTCCGGCGACTTCCTCCCCTTCTATGTCAACCACGAGATCTACGACCACGACCCCTTCATCAGCATCGATCAGATCGGCGTCGGCGAAATGGTCAAGATCGGCTGCGAACGGGCGCGCCTCACCCGCCCCGACATCAAGATCGGGGTCTGCGGCGAACACGGCGGCGAGCCGGAGAGCGTCATCTTTTTCCACAAGATCGGTCTCGATTACGTCTCCTGTTCACCCTTCCGGGTGCCCATCGCCCGGCTGGCGGCGGCCCACGGCGCACTGAGGGATGAAAGTAACATTTGACTTTGCCGGTCCATTATGCTAACCACTGGAAAAACATGACAGATTGGGTTGCCATGAGTCGACAGGACAAAAACAGCAGACTGAAAGCCGCTGCGTCGGCGGCCGCCGGCGCGGCCGCGTCTCTGGTGTTGTTCTGTCCCTGAGCCTTGGCAATTCGAACCGCAGGAACGAAAGAGTAAGAAAAGGCCATGGGCAGCGAGTCCATGGCCTTTTCTTTTATCCGTCACCTTCACCGAACTTCAAAACGCAAAGGAATGGGAAAAGGGTATGCGCAACAACATAGTCCACATAGGAGCCCAGGAACTGACCTATGAAATCCGCGCCATCGTCGCCATCGCCGAAAAACTCAACCGGCTGGGCATGAAGACCAACATGGAAAACATCGGCGACCCGGTGGCCAAGGGGGAAAAAATCCCCCTGTGGATGAAAAAGATCGTCGCCGATCTGGCCATGCAGGACTGCTCCTATGCCTACAGCGCCACCAAAGGAGTGCTGGAAACCCGCCAGTTTCTGGCCGACATGACCAACAGGCGGGGCAAAACCCAGATCACCGCCGAGGACATCATCTTCTTCAACGGCCTCGGCGACGCCATCCAGAAGGTTTACGGCCTGCTGCGCCACGAGGCGCGGGTCATCGGTCCCGCTCCCACCTACTCCACCCATTCCTCGGCGGAAGGCTCCCATGCCGGGCAGAAACCGGTCACCTACCGCCTCGACCCGGACAACCAGTGGTACCCCGACCTGGACGACCTCTATCTTTCCGTCAAATACAACCCGGCCATCTCCGGCATCCTCATCATCAACCCCGACAACCCCACGGGCGCCGTTTTCCCTGAACGCATCCTGCGGGAAATCATCGACATCGCCAAGGAGTTCAATCTGTTCATCATCGCCGACGAGATCTATCGCAACCTGGTCTACAACGGCCAGTCGACCAAACCGATCTCGGATCTCATCGACGGCATCCCCGGCATCGCCATGCGCGGCATCAGCAAAGACTTTCCGTGGCCCGGCTCCCGCTGCGGCTGGATCGAGGTTTACAACGCCGAAAGCAATCCGATCTTCAAGCGTTACATCCAGAGTATCGTCGACTCGAAGATGGTCGAGGTCTGCTCCACCACCCTGCCCCAGAAGGCGATCCCGCTGATCATGAGTCACCCTGAATACCCGGTCTATCTCGATGAGCGCCGCGGCAACTATGAGAAAGCGTCCAACCTCGCTTATGATATTCTTAAACAGGTTCCGGGCATCAAGGTCAACCGCACCAATGGGGCTTTCTACATGAGTGTTGTTTTCGAGGCGGACCGCCTGACCCACAAACAGACCCTGCCGATCAAAAACCCGGAGGTACGCAGCCTCGTAGAAGAGCTGGTCGCCCAGCGGGGCATCGCCCTCGACAAGCGTTTCGTTTACTACCTGCTGGGATCGACGGGGATTTGCGTGGTCCCCATTTCCTCTTTCTGCACTCCGGAACTGGGTTTTCGGGTCACCCTGCTGGAAAAAAACGAGAAGGAATTCGTTCGCGTCTTCAACACCCTCGCCGAATCCATAGGCGCCTATCTCAACTCCTGATCCTGCCGCAGGGAGAGGAACCACTGCCATGACGACCGATGTCGCCGCCCCAGATGATCGTTTCGTAACCTCGAAAGAGGACCTGATCGCCTACCTGCGCAAGGGGTGCAAGCCGCCGGAGGAATGGAAGATCGGCGTGGAAGTCGAAAAACTGGTGGTCGACCGGGACAGCGCCGCCGCCGCCTCCCAGGAGCGTATTCAGGAACTGCTGGAGCGACTGGAAAAGGCACAATGCTGGAAAGGGGTTCGGGAGGAAGGACGGCTCATCGCCCTCCAGGGGGTCCTTTCCTCCATCAGCCTGGAACCGGGGGGGCAACTGGAGCTCTCCGGCCAGCTCTGCGGCGACCTGCACTGTTCCGGCGCCAATCTCCGCCACCACATTGAAACCGTCGTCACCGAGGCCGCACCCCTCGGGCTCGCCTTTTTGGGCCTCGGCGCCCAGCCTTTCTCCACTCTCGAAGAAATCGCCTGGCTCCCCAAACAACGCTACCGGATCATGGCCCCCTATATGCTCAAAACCGGCACCATGGGCCAGCGGATGATGAAACAGACGGCCGGCGTCCAGGTCAATCTCGATTACCACGACGAGGCCGACTGCATCGACAAAATCCGCCTCTGCCTGGCGCTGGCACCGCTTTTCTACGCCTGGTCGGCCAACTCGCCGCTCCTCGACGGGTCTCCATCCGGTGTTCTGACCAGCCGCGGCCGGATATGGGCCCACACCGATCCGCAGCGGAGCGGCCTGATTCACGCCCTTTTCGAGGAGGGAGCCGACTTCGGCACCTATGTGGATTATGCCCTCGACATCCCCATGTACTTCATCCTTCGCAACGACCGCTATGTCGATTTGACGCCGACCCCGGTCACCTTCCGCCGCTTCCTTGCCGAAGGCTGTAAGGGATACCGCGCCACCCTCCACGACTGGGCGTTGCACCTCTCCACCCTTTTTCCGGAAAGCCGGCTGCGCCCCCAACTGGAGATCCGCTCCTTCGACAGCCCGCCCCCTTTCCTGAGCCTCGGCTTCGCGGCCCTGTGCAAAGGGCTGCTTTACGACCGGGAGGCTACCGCCGGGGCCTGGTCCCTGTTCCAAGATCTGGATCGGGAAGGGAGGGAAACCTTGTTGCGGAGCTCCTGGCAACTGGGGTTGAAAACCCCGTTCCGCAAGGGAACGCTGCAAGACGCGGCAGTGGAGATCCTGGATCTGGCCCGCCACGGGTTGCAACGGCAGTCCAGACGCAATGTGCACGGGGAGGACGAAACGATCTTTCTCGATACCATCGCGGAGATCGCCGTCAGCGGCGTCACTCTCGCCGAAAGGCTGCTGGCCGAGTGGCGCGGCGGCCGCGAGGAAAAGGCCGCCCTGCTGTTGCGCCGCAGCGGATACGGTCAGCAAGAATTTTCCTGAGAACCCTCTCCGCGGCTTTGGTTTTCGTACCCGGAGTTGTTCGGGGCAAGGGCCTTGAACAGGCTTCTCCGCCAGCCTCAAGAACCTTTTTAAAAACCGCCAATCAAACCGAGACCGAAGCGATGCCCACAGACTCTTGGATTCACGCCGTATTGGCCCTGTTCGCCATTGTCAATCCGGTGGGCAACCTGCCGGTTTTTTCGGAAATGACCGAGGACCTGGATAATAAGGCAAGGCAGGCGGTTTACCGGGTAGCAGTGCTGACCGGCCTGGTAACCCTCCTCTCCATGACCCTGACCGGCAGATGGATCATGAGTTCGGTTTTTCAGATCAACATCCTGGAGTTTCGAATCGCCGGCGGTCTTTTGCTGACGGTCATCGCCATAAAATATATCGTTTTCTCCGCCGCCAAAGGCTCCGTTCACACCGCTCAGTCGCTCCAGGAAATCATGAATCTGGGCGCCGTTCCCATGGCCGTTCCCTTGCTGGTGGGGCCGGGCTCGATCGTCACCGGCATTCTGATCCTGGACCGGGACGGCTATTTCATCACGATAAGCGCTATCCTGACGGTTTTTCTGTTGACCTGGGGCCTGCTTTTCATCTCTCCGTGGATCAATCGCCTGTTGGGAAAAATAGGCAGCATCGTGGTTTCCCGGGTCCTGTGGATTTTTTTGGCGGCGATCGGCGTCCACTTTCTGTTGACCGGCATCGGCGAATATTTTCACCTTCCCTAAGCCAAACCACCGCCGCCTCGACATCGTAAAAACCCGCCCTTCCGCCATGCCCAACCGCGCCCGCCCGCCGCTCAGGCGATCCCCCCTTTAAGCCTCATGATGCGCCGCCACGAGGCGTCAATCCGCTCTCCGGCGACGACACCCCTGTCCACCAGTTCGGCGACCAGTGCTACCGTCCTCGGCACTACATCGGGGTCGTATTCCAGGTTGTTGGCCAGCAGCAAGATATCGACGCCGGCCTGTATCGATTTTTCCACAGCCGTTTCAAAAGAAAAGTTTTGCCTGATGGCTCCCATCTGGAGATCGTCGCTCACCACCACGCCGTCGAAACCCAAGGCATCGCGCAGCAGACCGGTAATGGTAGCCTGGGAAAGGGTCGCCGGATAGACGGGATCGAGGCGCCGGTTGAAGATATGCGCCGTCATCACCAGGCGCGCCAGGCCCTGGGAAATGAGCGCGCGGTAGGGTTCGAGTTCTTCCTCGCGCCAGGTACCGGTGACATCGACAAAACCCTGGTGGGAATCGGCGGCGGAACTGCCGTGGCCGGGAAAATGCTTGAGACAGGTGAAGACATCGTGCAGATCATGGGCGCGGACGAATTCCCGGGCATGGCTTACCACCACCTGCGGATCTTTGGAAAAACTGCGCTCCAGTCTGCCGATGACAGGGTTGTCCGGGTTGGAATTAAGATCCACCACCGGGGCGAAATTGAGATTGATGCCATTATCCCGAAGAGCGGCCGCGATCCCTCCGGCCCGGCGCCAGGTGAGAGCCAAGTCGTCGGCCTCGCCGAGGCGCTGGGCGGAAACGGTCGGAGGGAAACCGCGATCCTCCTTGAGGCGGGCCACCCGTCCGCCCTCCTGGTCGACGGCGATGAGCAACGGCAACCGGCTCAGGTTCCGCAATCGGGCCGTAAGGGCGCTCAGCTGCTTCGGCGACACCAGGTTGCGACCGTAACTCTTCAGCAACACGTCGTAATCGAAGAGTACCACACCGCCGAGGCCATAGCGGACCAGATCCCGGACGATCGGTTCCGGCCCGTGCAGCTCGCTGCCGCGGAAGCCGACCAGCAGCATCTGGCCGATCTTCTGATCGAGGGACCAGCGGAGCGGTGCCGTCCTTCTGAAACAGCCCGGCAGACACCAGGGAACCGCGGCATAGGCTGCGGAGACGGCCAAGCCCTTGAGAAAGTTACGGCGCTTCATGGCGTTTCAACCCCCCGGCGGCGAAGGCGATGACAACACCAAAGGCTTCCGGACGCTTGCGGCCCTGAAGCGGACCTTGCCCCGGTCATGGTCCCACCAGCCCTTTCAGCTCGGTCAGCAAATCAGCGACGAAATCGTACCCTTTCTGCCAGAAGTCGGCTTTGGCCAGATCGATGCCGAAAGGCTTGAGCATTTGCGCCGGTGGTTCGCTGCCGCCTTTGCCAAGCAGTTCCAAGTACCTGGGAACGAAGGCCGCCCCCTCCTCCTGGTAGCGCCGGTAGAGGGAGAGCACCAGCAGTTCGCCGAAGATATAGGAATAACAATAGAAGCGGGAGTGGATGAAATGTCCGATGTAGGCCCATCCCCAACGGTAGGGTTCGACCATGGTGACCGCGTCGCCGAACAGCCTGGCGTTTTCCTCCCACCACAGCCGGCAGAAATCCTCGGCGTCGAGGAGCCGTTCCCGGCGCAGACGATGGGCGGCCAGTTCGAAACGGGTGAGGACATTCTGGCGGAAGGTGGTGGCGATAACGTCTTCCAGTTTGGCACAGAGGATATCGACCTTCACCTGGGGGTCGCTTTCCTGCTCGAGGAGATGGCGGGTCAAAAGCATCTCACCGAAGACGCTCGCCGTCTCGGCGAAGGGAAGAGGGGCGTTGTAGTGAAACAGGTGCTGCTTCCGGGCCAGGGAAAAATGGACGCCATGCCCCAGTTCGTGGGCCAGGGTGGCGACATCCCGCAGGTTTTCGGTGTAGTTCAGCAGTATATAGGGGGAAAGCCCTGGTGACATGCCGGCGCAGAAGGCGCCGCCGCTTTTGCCCGGTGCCGGAAAGACATCGATCCGCCGTTCGCGGAAAAAAGCCTCGGCACAAACCGCCATCTCGGCCGAGAAACCGCGGAAGGCATCCAGAACCATCGCCTTGGCCTCGGCAAAAGGAATCCGGCGGGCGGCCCTCGGCAAGGGGGCGTAGATGTCGGTGTTTTTCATCTCATCCAGACCGAGCAGTTTCTGCTTCAGCCGAAAATAGTCCTGAGCCAGCCGGTAATTGGCCTCCGTCACCTCCATCAGTTTTGCCACCGTTTCCGGGTCGGTCTCGTTGGCCAGATGGGTGGGCGTCATGATGTCCGGAAAATGGCGCAGTTCCACTTCCTTGTAGTGATCGAGAAAGAGGTTGTTGAAACAGGCGCCGAGGGTCAAGGAGTGTTCCCTGTGGCGGTTAAGGAAAAGGGTCAGGGCATCCTCCCGCACCTGCCGTTGCGGATGGTGGAGCAGAGCGAGCAGCTCCGCTCCGCTCACCTCGGAATCTTCCTCGGCGCCGGGCATGCGGAAACGGAAGCGGAAAGAAGCCGTCAGCTCCTCGAAAAGCTGAACGAAGGCCTCGCGGCCGGTGAGAGCCTTGCGTTTGAGGACCTTTTCCACCTCTTCACTGAGCGTGTAGGGACGCATGATGCGCAGGCGGCACAGATAATGGGCATAGCGGGCGACTCCTTTCTCCTTGAGCAGTTTTGCAAAAACCTCCTCATCGAGTCTGAGCAGCTCCAACTCGTAAAAAAGGAGGTCCTCGCCGATGCTGTTCCAGGCCTCTCTGACCCTGGCCAGCAGAGCCCTGTTTGGCGCGGCCCCGCTGTCGGCGGCAAACAGAAGCTGGGCGTAGCAATAGGGCTTCAGGGCAAACTCCTGCAATTCCCCGTAGGTCCGCAGAGAGGCCTCCAGCAGATCAGCCGTCACCCCCTCTCCCGCCAGTCGCCCGCGGAAATCGTGGGCAAACACCCTGGTCCGCTTGACAGCTTCTGCCAGATCCGCTGTCAGCCGAGGATCGGCCGGTCCATCATAGAGGTAAGAAAGATCCCACTTCGCCGATTCTTTCATTTCATTATCCATACCCATTCCTTTATTGGCGGATAGCTGGTTCTCTTCTCCTGCGCGGCCAATGATCCGCAAAAATGTTCTTGCCAAACGCAATTCACTTACCGACGGCAGCGCCGGTTTTTACCGGGAGGCCTGAAAAAGGGGGCACTCCGGGGCACTGCACTCCTGGTTTTCACGGCGTTGACAGCAGTCGATTACAGCCTCCGCGGACAGGGCCACGGGGAGCAATCGGGGCGACAAAAGAGCCGCTTTGCGCAGCGCCACCCAGCAGTCCCGCTGGCAGCAGCGTGGCGCCTTCAAAGCGGCGATGGCGCCGAGAACTTCGGCCACCGCCAGCTGCACCTGCTGACGCTCAACCGCCTTGAGGGGGTTGGCGTCGAGGATCAGACTGAAAGCGATCCCCACTCCCAGCGCCGCGCCGCACGCCCCCAGATAGGCGCAACAGCCGCCGGGAACGGCCGCGCCACGGCGCATGGCGGCCTCAATGAGCTGCTCGGAAACCGCTCCTCCCCGGTTGCGGAAAACGGTCAAAATGACGGCGGGCACCAGGGCATGGTGCTCCGGACCGTTGATCGGAAAAGCCGGATGGTGGCGGATCTCGGCATAGAGGCGGAGCAGATCGGTTTCCGAAGAATGAAGACAGATCTTCCGGATCACCTCCAGGGCATCGGCACCATGGCAGGCATCGCAGACATAATGTCCTTTTTCACAGCAACTGAAGGCCGGGAAGGGCTGTTGGCAATAGACGCAGAGGAGTTCCGCTTCCGTGGCCAGATAGGAAAGGGGTGAGCCGCAGACCATGCATTGGGCCCGGTGACGGGAAAGGGCCGCGGCCGCAGGCCGATTATCGCCGGTGTTTTCGGGAGGAAGGCAACAGGCGCAGCCGTTTTCCACCTCGATGTTGGTAACTCGGCCATCGTCGTCGAGGACAAAGAGGCTTTCCCCGAGAAGCTCCGCCGTGTGGCCGGAAACAAGGCCGGGAATCCCCGTCGCCAGGAGCGTCCCGTCGGCGGTTTCCACGGCCGGCAGAGGACCGCGATAAATGGCCCGTACCGGCTCCGCCGGTTGCGGCTTGAAAACCCTGTAGGTCAAAGCAAAGAAGGGATGCCCGGCCACGGTCCGATAGGGAAAGCGCTTGATGAGATGCAAACCGATGAAACCCGTTTCCTCCAGCAGGGCGGCCAGATGGCCCTGGGTCATCGCCCCGGCGATGCATTCGCCGCGCAGGGTTTCATCGTTGCGCAGCGCCGCGGCGGGCTCGGTTTCACAGACCACGTCGGAGATCACCAGCCGTCCGCCGTGACGAAGGATCCGGAAAACTTCCCGGTAGGCGCGGCGCTTGTGGACGGAAAGGTTCATGACGCAGTTGGAGAGGACGACATCGGCCGTCTCGTCCGCGATGGGGAGGTCTTCCAGATACCCCTTGCGGAAATCGACGTTGTCGAAGCCGAGATTGGCAGCCACACCTTCCTGCCCTGTGCGGGCCAGGGCGAGCATGGGATCGAGCATGTCGACGCCGATGATGTGGCCCGTGGCGCCGGCCATCCGGGCGGCGATGAAACATTCGACGCCACCGCCGCAGCCGAGATCGACCACCGTTTCACCGGGCAGAATCCGCCCATCGAGAACGGGGCTTCCACAGCCGTAACCGCGGAAGCGGAAAGGCGCCGGGATGTGCCGGATCAGCTCTTCCGGGTAGCAGACCGGATTGAGGATCTCTTGCTTTTTATCGCCGACCGCTTCGGCGTAAAAGGATTTCACCGTTTTCAGGCTGCCCCCCGCGGCGGCCCCCAGCAGACAGTTGGCGTGAACCAGGGCCACTCCGCCATGGGCGCCGCAGCTCTCGAGAATCTCCCCCATGCGCAGGCGCAGCTGCGGACGAGCCTGCTCCGGCTGCCGTCGAGCTTCGTCGACAATGAGATGAAGGGCCATCTTTTCGTAAAGGGGGAGATAGGGGTCATCCCCCACAAAGGTACCGGCATGGATGAAGCTGTGATCCAGATCGCCGCCGCCGAGCAGAAACCGGAAAGGAGAATCGAGTCCGGCGGCGCTGGCGCGGCGAATCCTCTCCAGCAGCGGACTCCGCCGCCAGGCTTGTTCCAGTCCCTGGGCCAGCCCGCTGGCCATGGACTTCACGCCGACCAGGGCCGCCGAAGGATAAAGGCGGTCATCGGGGCCGACGGCGAGGGATTCCCAGGCGGCGCCGCTGCCGTCGTGGATGGTTCCCGCAGGAGCGAAAACCTGTGTTTTCAGCGCCTCGATATTGTCGATGGTCAGGCCCCGGGCGGCAGCCCGCCGCAGGGCCTGACAGAGGAAAGGATAGATTTCTTCGGCGCCGACGAAGCCCACCTCCTGGCCCCGGCCGCCGCGGAAATACCACATAAAATGGACATTGCCCGCGCCCAGGTCGGCGGCGAGATCGACAACGGCGGCAAGCTCCGCCACATTGGCCCGGGTCACGCACAGGGACAGGGTAAAGGGAATGTCCCGTTTCCTGAGGGCGAGAAGATTTTCATGCAGACGCTGGAAACTCCCCAGGCCGCGTACCGCATCGTGGGTTTCCGGCAGGCCGTCGACACTGATTTGCAGAAAGAGGCGCCCAGGGTTGGCGGCGGCCGCAGCCGCCACACGGTGAAGATGCAAGCCGTTGGTCAGCACCGCCACGCGGCTCTGGGGCAAATCGAGCAGGCCGGAAAGGATTGTGTCGATCTCGGGATGGATGGTTGGCTCGCCGCCGGTCAGGGCGAAAAGCCGGCAGCCGAGACGATGGGCCTCCGTTGCCAGTTCCGCAATCCGCACGGCGGGAAGGGTCTCATCCCGCTGCGGGGAGGAGGCGAAGAGACAATGGCCGCAGGCGAGGTCGCAGCGGTTGGTGACATGGAACCACAGTTCCTTGAGCTGTTCCAGCTTCAGCAGGAAAGAACGCCCCGGATAGGGCGGCGGCGGACTGCCGGCAAACCGCCCCAGAAAACGGCGCTCGGTACTGCCGGTGGGCAGCGGGGAGAAAGACGATTCCCGCAGCACCCGGTCTCCCGCGGCGTTGGGCACAAACCAGTCGGGCCGGCCGGGGCAGATATAAACCGGAATCCCATCAAACTCGAACCGTCTCCAATGGGTCAGCAAAGTGTTCGCTCCTGGACCGTGTGTTTCGTAAAAAGACGCGATCGGCGCTACAGGTTCAGTAAGACCGCCAGGCACCGTTGATCAAGGTGAGTTTCCGGTCCAATGCCTGCAGCAGCAGGCTGTCGCGCCCGTAGATATCCCTTTTGAAATTGATTGCCCCATCCTTGCCGACCTGCGCCGTCCAATAGAGAAGCAGGATCGGCATGGGGCGCGGCAAAAAGACGGTTCTGGTTTTACCGCTGTCCAGGGCCTCGCGCAGCTTCACCATGCCGATCGCGGAGGTGGACTCGAGTAGGTAGTCAGCCAGTTCAAAGGGACGCTCGATACGGATACAGCCGGAGCTGAAGGTGCGTTCACTTTTCTGAAACAGGTACCGGCTGGGCGTGTCATGGAGAAAGACGGCATGGGGATTGGGGAAAATGAACTTGACACGGCCCAAGGGGTTCCGTGGTCCCGGCTCCTGGCGCAGCAGATAGGGAAATTTGGCCTTCCGGTAACGACTCCAGTCGATGGCGGCTGGATCGATACGCCGCCCTCGGTGATCCAGAACGGAAATGGAATTCTTGGCCAGGTAGCCGGGATCGGCCAGGATGGCGGGAATGGTGTCCTCGGCGACGATGGTCGGCGGCAGAGTCCAGTCCGGGTTAACGACCAGATAGTCGATCCGGGAACGGAAAGAGGGGGTCTCCCGATAAGGTTTTCCCACCTGCACCCGGGCCGACCAGATCATCTCCCCGTTGCGGAACAAACAAGCCCTGAAGCCGGCGATGTCCACTATCAGGACCTCCTCCGGCATGTCGTGAAGAAACCAGCGCATCCTTTCCAGATTGACGCGGATCTGGCCGATGCGCTCGGCAACGGTGACGTTCAGCTCCGCCAGGGTGCGCGGTCCGACCAAGCCGTCGGCCTCCAGGCCGTGCCGGTCCTGAAACCGCTTCACCGCTTCCCCGACAGGCCAATCAAAAACCGGCGTTTGCGGCACATCCCCGGCATAGTCGCCGCTTACCGCCAGGCGGCGAATCAGTTGTCCGACCCGCTCCCCGGACATCCCCAAGCGCAAGGTTTCGCCTTCTCCTATCCGCCCCCAACCACCGGCGGCGGCGATGGCGCGGTAGGCGGCCAGGGCCTCTTTCAAGCGCAGATAAAAGGGGTGCGCAGGAAGCAACCGGCGCAGGAATTCATCGATGTCCTCCGCCTCCATGATTTCCCGGACCAAAGGAAGAGGGTCTTCATGGCCGGTCCTGCGGGCGAAATTCCACTCGGGGTGGAGGGTGAGGGGGTCGACCTTGCCCAGCAGCAGATGGTTGACCAAAACGATCAAGGAATCGGTCAGCAGCAGATCCCATTGGGCGAGCTTTGCGGTTTCGGGATCGGGTTGCAGACGAAACTCCTCCCGCAGTTCAACCAGATCGCTAAAATGGTAATCCTCCGGCTGCAGACCTTCCCGGCCGACTTCACTCAGGAACTTGATGAAATCATCCCGACGTCGGCCATCCCCCCACGCCGGCGCGAAGCCCCGGGCTTCATAAACCAGGGGCACAAGAGCGGAGGACGCCACCCGGACAGGCCCGACAAGAGCCCTCCCGGCGCGGATCTGTTCTACCTTGGCGCGGATAATTTCATGAATCTCCCCGCCATGCACCTGGGACACGCCCAACAGTCCTAGCGGCAGCAGGCAGATCGCCAGTCGCCACAGGTAATGCAGCCATTGGTGAACGGAGGCCGCCGCCGTCTCCCCGTGGGGTTTCCTTTCCTGCCGAGCACAGCCAACTAGCATCAGCCCAAACCTCCTTGCCCTACATCACAGAGGAAATTTCCCTTCTTGGCTTGAAAAACGGCGTCCTGCGCCTATGTTTAATAATGGATCACACCTGTCCCCTTCCGGTGACCCTTTTGGGGATGGGAAAAACCGCCGCCCGAAAGAAAGGAGAACGGCTCCATGATCAATGAAATCGGCATCCACGCGGGAACAGTCTGGAAGTTTCTTGAAGCAAACGGCGAATCAACCTTGACCGCAGTCGTCAGCGGCACGGGACTGAACCAACCGCTGGTCGACCGTGCCGTCGGCTGGCTGGCCAGGGAAGGGAAAGTGAAACTCCGCAAGGACAACCGCAGGCAGTTGCTTTCCCTGGCCTAACGGGCCGCGCCAACCGCTTCAAATCCGGCCGAAGAGTTCTGTCAGATGCCCCAACTTGGCGGCAACTTCGGGGGTGATTAACTTTTTCTCCACCCGCCACTGCCAATTCCCAAAAGGGATGGAAGGACGGTTCATCCGCGCCTCGGAGCCCAGCCCGAGCACGTCCTGAGCCGGCAGGATAGCCACATCCGCGACCGACATCAAGGCAAGGCGGATCATCTCCCAAGACACTTCTTCGGCGCCGACGCTCCGCCCCAAGTAGTCGAAGAGACGCTTTCTGTTCTCCGTCGAGGCCTCATCCTCGAACCAGCCGCGAACCGTGTTGTTGTCGTGGGTGCCTGTATAGACCAGGCAGTTGCGGACATGGTTGTGGGGGATATAAGGGCTGCGGGGCAGACTCTCGTCAAAAGCGAAAAGCAGCACCTTCATTCCCGGCAATTCGAAACGCTCCATGAGTTCGCTGACATCGGGGGTGATGATGCCGAGATCCTCGGCGATCAGCGGCAGCTTGCGGAACCGTTGGCGCAGAGTGGCGAAGAAATCGTCACCGGGTCCCGGCGCCCAGCGCCCATGAACGGCGGTCTGCTCTCCGGCGGGGATCTCCCAGTAGGCGGCAAACCCCCGAAAATGATCGATGCGCACCGTATCGACGAGGCGCAGATTCTGCTTGATCCGCGACAACCACCACTGATAGCCGCTGCCCCTGTGCGCCGGCCAATCGTAAACGGGATCCCCCCACAGCTGGCCGGTGGCGCTGAAATAATCGGGCGGCACCCCGGCCACAAAAAGAGGCATCCCCCGCTCATCGAGCTTGAACAGGTTGCGGTGGGACCAGATGTCACAACTGTCGTGGGCGACATAGATCGGCATGTCGCCGATGATGTGAACCCCCTTCTCGTGGCAATAACCCCGAAGCTTATCCCACTGGCTGAAAAACAGATACTGGATGAAGCACTCCCGGTTGATACTCTCGGCCAGATCGCCGCGGGCCCTGGCCAGGGCTTCCGGCTGACGGTCGCGCAAGGGCGGCGGCCACTCCCACCACGGCTTTTCCACAAAATGGCGTCGTAACGCGGCGAACAGGGCAAAGTCCTCCAGCCACGTTGCGTTTTCCGCCAGGAACCGCTCATACCCTTGGCAACTTTCTCCCCTTTCGACAAAACGGCTGAAGGCCTTGTTCAAAAGAAAGCGTTTGCAGCGAACGACAGCGGGGTAGTCAACCTGGTGACGGGGAAGCGATCTGCCCTCTTCCAGATCGACGGCGTCGATCCATCCCTGCTGGCGCAGAATTTCCGGACTGATGAACAGGGGATTGCCGGCAAAGGCCGATGAACTGCGGTAGGGGGAGCTTCCGGAATGGAGATCGGTGGGGTTCAGGGGCAGGATCTGCCAATAGCTCTGCTTGCTCTGAACCAGCAGATCGACAAAGCGGAAGGCCTTGGGCCCCAGATCGCCGATGCCGAACTCGGCCGGCAGGGACGATAGGTGCAAAAGGATGCCGCTCCCTCTTTTCATGGTTTCCCCTCAGCCGACAAAAGCAGAGCCACCGGGAACAGCCGCAGCGCCCGCCCGACATCGATTTTTCCATGGCATTCCAGCTTGGTTCCCGAGATGACCTCCTCCCAGACCCGGGGGGCCTCCCTGGGCAGCGGCACCGTCGTGTCCCCCCACACCTCGTCCCCCACCGGGAAACCCGCCTGTCCGCCCATGAGCGAAGCAGGCAGACGGGGCGCGACGGCCACCGCCCAGCCGTCCCCATAGCGGCGGGCAAAGGTGATCAGATGCCGACAGCATCGGCCCGCTCCCGGCAAAGGGATGTAGTCCCCGCAAGCGAAGAGGTCCTGACGGTCCCGGCGCGCGTGAAGAGCACGCTGGATCAGGTGGAGCTTGAGACGGCCGTCTTCCTTGCTGTCCATCAGCTCCCGCAGCAGTTCATCCGCGGCGCGGGAAGTCTGCCGCAATCTCTGCAGACAGGACAGGCGCAAACCGAAATCGACGGGGCCGCGGTTGTCCGGGTCGACCAGGCGCAGATCCCACAGTTCGCTTCCCTGATAAAAATCGGGCACGCCGGGGGAAGCTATCTTGATAAGGGTCTGGGCCAGGGAATTGACCATGCCCAAATGGGCCACCTTGCGCTGCAGCGGCAGGAAGGAGCGCAGGAAGGGATTGTCCGCGGCATCGTCGAGGATCATATCCACGAACCCCTTCACGGCGGCCTCGTACTCCTCGTCGGGGTTGAGCCAGTCGCTGTGCACCTTGGCCTCGCGGATCGCTTTGACCATATGATCGCGGATCCGTTCGCGGAAGCTGTCCATCTCCTGGGGATCGAAAGGATAGGCGCCGATCAGGGTCTGATAGAGAAAATATTCCTCATTGGCATCTGGCGCCGGGAAACCACCCATCGCCCTTTTCTTTTTCCCGTTAAGGCGCTTCCACACCCGCACCCCCTCCCGCCACTCCCGGGGGATTTCCGAAAGGACGGCGAGGCGGGCGCGCACATCCTCCCCCCGTTTGGTATCGTGGGACGAGGTTGCCGACAGGGAATGGGGGAAGGTTTCCAGTCTTCTGTGGTTGAAGTCATGGAAACGGTCCACGGCGACCCCGAAACGGCCCGGCTCGCTGCCCACCTCGTTGAGGGCAAGGAAGCGGTTGTAAGTGTAAAAGAGGGTATCCTCGACGGCCTTGGCCATCAGCGGCCCGGTCAACTGCTGGAGGCGCATCACGAAGCCGACCGCCCCTTCCCGTTCCGCAGGGGGAAGGGAGGCGTCGAAAGCCCGCAGCAGATATCTTTCGATGAATTCCACTTCGTGGCGCATCCCCCGGTTTTCCTTCAGGGTCTCTTCCACCGCGGAGCGGATCAGGGCGGGATCGGTGTCACGCCAACCGGCGCCGTTGACGTAGGTCCGATAGACGGAGAAATGGGCCAACACCTCCACCAGCACCCGCTTGAGTCCATAGGGGGTGATATCCCGTCCGTAACGGTCAGGGACGGAGATCTTCTTTAGATAACGCGCCAGGTTATCGATGTTGCCGGCCAGATGCTTGCCGCTGATGTGGCGTTTTTTTTCCAGCAGTGTGACGTGGTAGGGAACCCTTCCCGCGGTAATTTCCGCGTAGAAGCGATCGAGGACTCCTTCCCCGGCCGGATCCACAAAAAGACCGTTGGCCTGATTGAGAAAATCGTAGCCGGTGGTTCCCTGGATGGGCCACAAGGAAGGCAGTTCCTCCTCCGGGGCGAGGATCTTTTCCACCAGGATGTAAGCCTCCTCGTGGCGCGAGCGCAGCCGTTGCAGATAGGCGGTGGGATCGTATAGCCCGTCGACGTGATCCACCCGCAACCCGGAAATCAGTTTTTTCCCGGCCAGATCATCGATCAGCCGGTGAACCTCATCAAAAACCTGGGGATCCTCGACGCGCACGGAAATGAGCTCGTTGATGGTGAAAAAACGCCGGTAGTTGATCTCCTCGTTGGCGAATTTCCAGTAGGAGAGGCGGAAATGCTGCCGACAGAGAAGCTTGTCAAGGAGATCGAAACTTTCGGGCTGCCCGGGAACACCGTTATAAAGCGCCAGAAGTTCCTCCAGGTGTTTCCTGAAGACCGGGTTTTCCTGCTGGGCTTGCCAAAGAACATTTTTCAGTTCGGTAATGCGCTTTCTGGTCAGGGCCAGGACCGGTTCCATGGACGGCGGCGGCGGCAGGCAACGGAGCACGTGCCGAAAGACGGCGGCATCGGGGTGGTCCTCGCCCAGCCGCTTTTCCAGAAGGGAGAGGCCGTGTTCCAAAATTTCGCGGTAGGAATCGATCCGCAGCGGCAGGCAAAGATCATGATAGCGGACGGCAAACCCTCGGCAGTCATAAACCAGCTTGATTTCACCGGCCTCCAGGCATTCGCTGTAAAAACCGCCAAGAAAGGGAACCAGCAGTTTGCCGTGCAGAAGCGGCGAGGGATGCTCCCAGTCGATGTCGAAACAGCGGCAAAAGGAGGAATCGGGTCCCTGCTCCAGAATTCCCCGGATCATCCGGTTTTCGCCGTCGAATGCCAGATGGTTGGGAACGATGTCCTGCAGCCAGAAAAGTCCGGCCTCTTTCACCTTGCCAAGGAGAGCGACGAAGTCTCCCATGCCACCGAGTTCGGGATTGATGGCGTTGGGATCGATGATGTCATAGCCGTGGCGGCTGCCGGGACGGGCCTGAAAAACAGGGGAGGCATAGAGGTCGCTGACCCCCAGTTCGGCCAGGTAGCGCACGACGGGGAGAGCAGCGGAAAAGGGGAATTCCGGGGTGAACTGCAGCCGATAGACAGCACTTGGAATATGGGCCATCACGCCACCTTGAAGCTCAGTCTGTCGCCGATGCGCAGGAACCTCTCGACCCATTCCGCAGCCTGCGCTTCCCCCCGATCGGCACGGGCTTTCATGGTGCTCAGAAGATGATTGTTGACAAGATAAAAATAGATGTTTTGTGCTTTCCATAGGTCCAAATCCACCTCCAGCCCATTGAGGGCATCGAAAAGGTCCTCGATCTCCGCCAGCAGTTCCGGCATCTCTTCTCCTTCGCTATGCCCCAGCTGGGCCATGAGATCGTCGATTTTCCGGCTCACCAAAAAAGCCAGCCGGGCGGTGTCGATCTGCCCCCACCAACGCCGGTATTCGGCCATGGTTTTATACAGCCCCTCGGCATCATAGCCTTGCCCCTGAAAAACCCGCGCCAGGTCTTTGTTGAGAATGAACTCGACGGTGGCGAGAAAAACGTTGGGCAGAGGAATGCGCAGATTGTGCATGGCCAGCATGAGCGGCAGATGGGTATCGTACAGATTGCGGAAATCGGGCTCGATCTGCCGCATGGTCTGGTCGAGGATGCGCTCCATGACATTCCGCTGTTCATCGCGGAAAAGGTGCCACAAACCAAAATCATGGGTCTGGTAATACTGGTCGATGAGGGTGGCGACCCCCGCCATATCCCCCTTGAGAAATTCTTCGCGGATTTGCCGATGAAACAGGTCACGGGATTCGTTGCCGCGGTAAAGCTTGCCGCCGCCGATGAAATTGTGCTCCCCCATATGGAGGACGGCGAAAGAGACATCCGCCGCTTCGAGGGTGATGGCCGATTGGATGTGAACCTGCCCCAAAGCCAGTTTCTGGGTGCCCAGCTCGAGCAGTTGATAATCGGAGCTGGCTGCGTTGTAACAGTAGATTTTGAAACGTTCCGGATATTTTTTCAGCAGGGAGGAGATTGCGTAATGGGCGCCGACACGGAGCAGGTCGAGGGCCACCGGTTTGACCAGGTCGGCGTAGATTTGAGCTCCGTTGCGGGAGGGAACGGCATTGCTTTGCGCTTTTTTCAAGATATCTGTATAAGCGGATTCCAGATCGCTGCCGGAGATCGATCCGGCAAGCTGTATGGCCCGCGCCGCGTAGCGCATCACCTGGATGGCCTCGATTCCCGATATGTCGTCGAAAAACCAGCCGCAACTGGTGTACATCAGCATGGCGTGGCGCTGCATCTCCAGCAGCATCAGCAGCCGGTGCCGCTCGTCCTCGGTGAGCTCCCGGAGTTGATGGCGGCCGAGGAAGTTTTCCAGGTTTTCCGGCGTGCGCTGGAGAAGCACTTCGATATAGTCGTCCCGCGCCGCCCACGGCTCGCGGACATATTCACCGGCGGCGGCGTAGATTGCGGCGAGCTGGTCCCGCAGCCAATCCATGGCTTTGCGCAGCACCACCCGCCATTCCTGCTGCCAGCCGGGGTTCATGCCCGAGCAGCAGCCGCAGTCGGCCTTCCACCGCTCCACGCCGTGGACGCAGCTCCAGGAGGAATTTTCGAAAATCTCCACCTCCTGTTTCGGGGGATGCAGATCCAGGTACTCACCGTAAACGGTGATCTTGGCCAGATCATGGGATTCGATGTGATGCAGGCAGTAGGCCAGGGCCATGTCCCCCCAGCGATGGTGGTGGCCGTAGGTTTCGCCGTCAGTGGCGATGTGGACCAGCTGGTCCTCGTCCTCCTTGTCCACAAAGGCGCCGACCAGCCGGTCGGCAAAGGCCTCGCCGCTTTTCAGCAGCCCTTCGAAGGCGATCCCCTGGGAGATGGGACCGTCGTAGAAAAAGAGGGTTATGACCTTTCCCGAGGGCAGGCGGCAGAGGTAGGGGTGTTTCGGATCGATTTGGCCGCCGCTCACGTCCCGCCAGGTTTTGCCACCGATCGGCCGGACACGACGGGCTTGCCGGGGAGCGAGGATGGTAAAGAGGATCCCCTGTTCGGCAAGGATCTCCAGGGTTTCCAGATCCACGGCGGTCTCCGGCAGCCACATCCCTTCCGCCTTGCGGCCGAAACGGTATTCGAAATCGCGCAGTCCCCATAAAACCTGGGTCCTTTTGTCGCGACCGTTGGCCAGCGGCATGATCAGATGGTTGTAGGCCTGGGCCAGGGCCGAACCATGCCCGGAAAAATACTGACGGCTTGCGCCGTCGGCATCGAGAATGTGGTGGTAGATCCCGGGATCGTGTTTTTCCAGCCAGGACAGCAGAGTGGGTCCGAAGTTGAAGCTGATCCTGGCATAATTATTGACGATATTGAGAATTCGGCCGTCACCTTCGATGATCCTGGAAGCGGCGTTGTGGGTATAGCATTCGGCGTTGATGCGTTCATTCCAGTCGTGATAGGGATGGGCGGAATCCTGCAGTTCGACCTCTTCCAGCCACGGGTTTTCCCTGGGAGGTTGATAGAAATGTCCATGGATGCAGATATATCTGTTCATACCCGGAACTCCCTCCGGTAAAGGGCCATGCTCAGGCGGCCGATATGGGCGGATGAGCCTGCCGCCAGCCGATCCGGCAACGAGCTGCCCGGCCCCAGCCAACGCCGCTCACTGGAATCAGCCACTTTGCACCAGCAGCCGTCGGGGATTTTTACTCCACGCAGACTACTTGAGGTGGAATTGAAATTCAACAGGATCAGAACCCGTTCTTCTTTCCGGGTCCGCTGCACGATCAGAAGTTTTTGATCCTCATGGCCGGTCACCTCGAGATGATCGCGGACCGGTTCGCCCAGAACGGCAAGGTTCTTCCGCAAACGCAGCAAAAAAACATGATAATCAAGCAGAATTTTGTGTTTTTCCCTGTCTCTCTTATTCCATTGTAACCGTGATTGAGCGAAGGTCGAGGGGTTTTGCGGATCGGGGATCTCGGCTCCCCAGCGAAAGGCCCCGAATTCCTTCCTTCTTCCTTGGCGCACCGCCTCGATCAGTGCGGGATCGGAGTGGTCGACAAAGTAGTGAAAGGGGGCCTCCTCGCCATACTCCTCCCCCATGAACAGCAGGGGAACGAAGGGGGAAAGGATCACCGCCGCGGCCGCCATCTTGAGCGCCTCAAAGGAAACCAGGCCGGCCAGGCGCTCCCCGCCCCGGCGGTTGCCGACCTGGTCGTGGTTCTGGGCGAAGACGACGAATTGGTGCCCAGGACGGTCGCGGGAAGAGCTGCCGTGATGGCGGTTGCGGTAGGCGGAAAAGGCCCAGTCGTAGACGAAGCCCTCGTCCCATGCCTTGGCGAGTTGGGCCGTGCTTCCGAAGTCGGCGTAATAGCCGCTTCTTTCACCGGTCAGCAAGGTGTGGAGACTGTGATGGAAATCGTCGTGCCACTGAGCGTCGAGGCCATAACCGCCAAGGTTCCGGGGCCGGATCAGGCGCACATCGTTGAGATCGCTTTCGGCGATGAGCAGGCGCCGCCGGCCCTCTTCCGCGGAAAATGCCGCCACCCCGGCGGCCAGCTCTTCAAGGAAATGTTTGGCACCGGTGTCGTAAATGGCATGAACAGCGTCGAGACGCAGAGCGTCCACATGATAGTCGGCCAACCAATGGATGGCGTTGCCGATGAAGAAGGCGCGCACCGGGTCGCTGTAGGGGCCGTCGAAGTTGAGAGCGTCCCCCCACGGCGTGCGGTAGCGGTCGGTGAAGTAGGGACCGTAGTCGGCGAGGTAGTTTCCCTCCGGGCCGAGATGGTTGTAGACCACATCGAGAACCACCGCCAGGCCGCAGGCGTGACAGGCGTCCACCAGCGTCTTGAGCCCCTCGGGTCCGCCGTAGGAATTGTGCACGGCATAGGGATAGGTGCCGTCGTAGCCCCAGTTGCGCACTCCCGGAAACTGGGCCACCGGCATCAGGCTCAGGGCGTTGATGCCGAGACCGCGCAGCGCTTCCAGGCGGGGGACGACGGCGGCAAAGGTTCCCTCCGGGGTAAAAGTCCCGACATGAAGCTCATAGAGGATCATCTCCGCCAGAGGGATTCCCCGCCAGTTCTTATCGCGCCAGGGAAAAGCGCCGTGATCGATCACCTCCGAGGGGCCGTGGACCCCCAGCGGTTGAAAGGCGGATGCGGGATCGGGCCGCGCCACCGAGCCGTCAAGGAGATAGCGGTAGCGGGACCCGGCCCCAACCCCTTGGTGAGTGGCGCTCCAAAAACCGTCGCCGTCGCGATCCAGGGGACAAAGGAGACCGCCGCGGGACTCCAGTTTGACCTCCACCTTTTTCCGGAAAGGAGCCCACACCCGGAACCGGCAACGGTCCTTCCCGAGGAACAAGGCGCCTTGGTTCATGGGCGCTCCTCTTTTTTGAAAACCAGAATCGCCAGGGGCGGCAAAGTCAGCGTGAGGGACTGAAAGAAACCGTGGCTGGCCACCGGCACCGCCTCGGCACCGCCCATGTTCCCCTGCCCGCTGCCGCCGTAATCACGGGCGTCGCTGTTGACAAGCTCCCGCCAGAACCCCTTGGCGGGGACACCGACGCGGTAATTGCGGCGCGGCACCGGAGTGGCGTTGCAGATGACCAGCAGGGTATCCCCCGGATCGGGGCCACAGCGCAGATAGCTGATGACACTCGCTTCCCTGTCGCTGAAATCTACCCAGCGGAATCCCTCGGGATCGAAGTCCCTGGCGTGCAGGGCCGGCTGCGAACGGTAAAGGCGGTTGAGATCGGCGACCCAGCCCATAAGTCCCTGGTGAGGGGCATGGTCGAGAAGGTGCCAGTCAAGGCTGCGGTCATGGTTCCATTCCCGCCACTGGCCGAATTCCCCCCCCATGAAGAGCAGTTTTTTCCCAGGATGGGTGTATTGGTAGCCGTAGAGAAGGCGCAGATTGGCGAACTTGCGCCAGTCATCACCGGGCATCTTGCCCAGCAGCGACCCCTTGCCGTGGACCACCTCGTCGTGGGAGAGGGGCAGAAGGTAGTTTTCCGAAAAGGCGTACCAGATGCTGAAGGTGAGCTTGTCGTGATGGTGCTTGCGGTGCACCGGATCGTTGCCGAAATATTCCAGGGAGTCGTGCATCCAGCCCATTTTCCATTTCAGGCCGAAACCGAGTCCGCCTCCCCAGGTCGGCCGGGTCACCATCGGCCACGCCGTCGATTCCTCGGCGATGCTCTGCACATCGGGATGCTCCCGGTAAATCGCTTCGTTCAGCTCCCGCAGCAGGGAAATCGCCGGCAGGTTTTCCCGCCCGCCGTGTTCGTTGGGGATCCACTCCCCCTCCCGGCGGCCGTAGTCCAGGTAAAGCAGCGAGGACACGGCGTCCACCCGCAAACCGTCCACATGGTAGACGCTGAGCCAGAAAAGGGCGCTGCTGAGGAGGAAACTGCGCACCTCGTGGCGGCCGTAATTGAAGATCCAGGAGTTCCAGTCGGGATGGAAACCCTTGCGGGGATCGGCATGCTCAAAGAGGTGGGTGCCGTCGAAATAGCCGAGCCCGTGCTCGTCGGTGGGAAAGTGGGAGGGCACCCAATCGAGGATGACGCCGATGCCCCGCCGGTGGAGATGATCGACCAGATACATGAAATCCTGGGGGGTTCCGAAGCGGCTGGTGGGGGCGAAATAGCCGGTCACCTGATATCCCCAGGAGCCGTAGAAAGGATGTTCCATGACTGGCATCAGCTCGACGTGGGTAAAGCCGGTGGCCAGCACATGGTCGGCCAGCTGGTCGGCCAGCTCCCGATAGGTGAGATGACGCTCTCCCTCCTCCGGGACCCGCCGCCACGAACCGGGATGGACCTCGTAGATGGCCAGGGGCGAAGTCAGCGCGTTGTACTGCATACGCTCCGCGAGCCAAGCCCCATCCTGCCACTGATAGGCAAGATCCCAGACCACGGAGGCGGTGCGGGGAGGGGTTTCGCAATGAAAGGCGAAGGGGTCGCTTTTCTGCACCCGATAGGCGCCGTCGCGAGAAACGATATGGTACTTGTAAAGCGTCCCCTGGCCGACACCCGGGATGAAGATCTCCCAGATGCCGGAACCGTCCCAACGCGGTGCCATGGGATGGGTCCCCGGCTGCCAGCCGTTGAAGTCGCCGACCACCGAAACGGCGCCGGCGTTGGGCGCCCAAACGGCGAAACAGCAGCCGTTTTCGCCTTCTTCGGTGCGCAGCGGATGGGCGCCGAGACACTCGTAGAGACGCAGGTGGCTTCCCTGCTTGAACAGGAAGATGTCGTAATCGGATAAAAGGCTTATGTCGTGACGATAAATCAAAGCGCGGGACTCCTGTCGCTGAACCGACTCATGCGTCGGAAGAATGGTAAAAATCGTCGAGGATGTTCTGGATACCGCGCAGCGGTATGATGGTCCAGTCCGGACGGTTGTTCAGTTCGTAACCGAGTTCGTAGATCGCCTTCTCGAGAAGGAAAGCCTCCAGGAATATCCCCAGTTCCTCCTTGTCCTGAGGAACGAAAGAAGCCGCCCCCGCCGTATCCAGATAGGAACGCAGGAAAACGGCACTGACGCACTTGTACCAGACCTCGGTCCAGGGCTCGAGGATGGGCACATCCTCGGCGCGGATGGTCGCATGTTGCAGCAGGGCGCTATGGGCGGCATAGCTGAAGGAACGGATCATGCTGGCCGCGTCGGTCAACGGTGAACGTTTGGCGCGCCGTTCGCCCAAGGTCCGGGACGGTTCACCCTCGAAGTCGATGACGATGAAATCCTTGCCGGTATGGAGCACCTGCCCCAGGTGGAAATCGCCATGGCAGCGGATGATCCGGGCGCTCATGCGCCGCTCCTTGACGAAGCTGAACCGCTCCATGATCTCGCTGTAGCGGTCGAGAATCCGCCGCGCCTCCTCCTGGATCCCTTCGGGAAGCAGACGCACCCGGCGGCGCAGCGCCTGAAACGCGCTGATGGTCAGGTTGCGCATCGACTGGTAGAGGGAGCGCTGGGAAAAAGGAGACATGGTCTCCGCGACGAAATCCGGCTTGTCGGCAGCGGAGGCCAGGGCCAGATGCATCTCGGCGGCGCGCTGCCCGAGCAAGCGGGCCGGTTCCCGGTAAGGGGCGATGAGACCGGCGACCTCCCGCGGGATCTCCTCGTCGCGGGTCTTGAGGATGTTGATGGAGGCCGGGTACTCCCGCTGCGCCTGCGGGGTCAGGGTCAGCACCCGCTCCAGATAGTCGCCAAGGATGTCGAGGGTATAACTCCAGGCGTCCCGCTGGTTGGGGATGAACTCGTGAAGGATGCCGACACAGGCGCTCTCTCCGTTCTCCCGGCGGAAGTGGAGATTGCCCCGCACCTTCGGTGTGTTGGGATAGCCGATTTCGGTCAGCAAGGAGCCGATCTCGAGATCGGGATTGATGCCCATTTCGATGCGCCGAAAAACCTTGAGGATGAAGGAATCGCCGAAAACGACGGAGGTGTTGCTCTGGTCGGCGCCCAACAGCCGCGGCTCCACGGAGACTTCATCGGAAGCGGCCAGCAGCCGCACCGATTTCCTGGCGAAGGCCCGCAGCACCCCCTGGCGCCCCTTCAAGGCACGGCGATGGGTCATGAGTTCCAAAAGCCCGCGGCAGAAATCCTTGCTGAACAGGGCATCGTAGAGCCAGCCCTTTTCATGGCGTTCCGGCAGCTCCAAAAAGGCGATGGCCGCCTGCCCTCCCCCGGGGAATTTCTCCTCGGCCCCTTCCTGGGGAAGATACGCTATGGGCAGGAGATACGCCTCGTCCTCGCCCTCCTCGTAGGCCACCTGGAAGAAAACCATGCGGCTCGGGCAGGAAGCGAAAGGCATGGGGACGGTTTCCACCAGGCGCAGGGATTTGATGTTTTTCGACTTGCCGCGGAACCAGCGCCGGACTTTCACGTAGTCGAGGAGGAAACCTTCCAGAACCGCCGCCGGCGCATCCTCGAAAACCCCCTCCCATTCGCCATGGACGATGATCGGTTTGCCCGTTCCGGAGATCTGTTCCATGCGCAGCTGCTCCGCTTCTTCCTTGCCTGCTTCCAGGGCAAACCAGAAGAAGGAATGCTGGGACAGGCTCAGGACATAGGGGGTGTCGCGGATCACCGGGAATTCGCTGCGCCCGAATACCTCCACCGGACGCATTCCCTGATAGGCGCCGAGGTCGAGCTGGACATATTGGGGGAAGCGGGAGAGGTTGGCCACCACCAGGATCCGCTGTTCCTCGTAGGCACGGATGAAAGCGAGAATCTTGTTGTTTTCCGGCAGCAGGAATTCAATGGTGCCGTGGCCGAAGGCCTTGAGACGCTTGCGCACGGAGATCAACTTCTTCATCCACAGCAGCAGGGAGTGGCGGTTGGCCTGCTGCGCCTCCACATTGTAGGTTTCGTAATGGTATTCAGGATCGGTGATCAGGGGCAGGTAAAGGCTCTGGGAATTGGCCCGCGAAAAACCGCCGTTACGGTCGGCGCTCCACTGCATCGGCGTGCGCACCCCGTTGCGGTCGCCGAGATAGATGTTGTCGCCCATGCCCAGTTCATCCCCATAGTAGAGAATCGGCGTGCCGGGCAGGGAAAAAAGCAGGCTTTTCATCAGCTCGATGCGCCGCCGATGGTTGCCGAGAAGCGGCGCCAGGCGGCGGCGGATACCGAGATTGATCCGCATCCGCGGGTCCTGGGCGTAATGGCGGTACATGTAGTCCCGCTCCCGGTCGGTGACCATTTCCAGGGTCAGCTCATCGTGGTTGCGCAGAAAGATCGCCCACTGGCAGGTAGCGGGGATGGAAGGGGTCTGGTCGAGGATGTCGATGACCGGATAACGATCCTCCATACGCAGCGCCATGAACAGCCGCGGCATCAGGGGAAAGTGGAAATTCATGTGGCATTCGTCACCGTTGCCGAAATAGGCCGCCGCGTCCTCCGGCCACTGGTTGGCCTCGGCCAGCAGCATGCGGTCGGGGTAACGGCCGTCGACGTAGGCGCGCAGTTCCTTCAGGTAGCCATGGGTTTCGGGGAGGTTCTCGCAGTTGGTCCCCTCCCGTTCAAAAAGATAGGGGACGGCATCCAGCCGCAGGCCATCCACCCCCATGCCGAACCAGAAGTCGAGCAGCCGGAAGATCTCCTTGCGCACCTGGGGGTTATCGAAATTGAGATCGGGCTGGTGGGAGTAGAAGCGGTGCCAGAAATAGGCCTTGGCGACCGGGTCCCAGGTCCAGTTGGAGGTTTCGAAATCCTTGAAGATGATGCGGGCATCTTGGTAGCGGTCGGGGGCGTCGCTCCACACGTAATAATCCCGCCAGCGGCTTCCCGGCTTGGCGCGCCGGGCGCGCTGGAACCAGGGATGCTGGTCGGAGGTGTGGTTGATGACCAGTTCGGTGATGACCCGCAAACCCCGGGCGTGCGCTTCGCGCAGAAAGAAACGAAAGTCGCGGATGTTGCCGTAGGCGGGATGGACGCTGGTGTAGTCGGCGATGTCGTAGCCGTCGTCCTTGAGCGGCGAAGGGCAGAAGGGAAGCAGCCAGATCGCCGTCACCCCCAGATCCTGGAGGTAGTCGAGCTTCTGGGAAAGGCCGCGGAAATCGCCGACGCCGTCACCGTCGCTGTCGTAGAAGGCCTTGACGTGCAGCTGATAGATGATGACGTTCTTGAACCATAGAGGATCCTCCGGCAGGGACAGGGGACTTTTTTTGTTTCCGGCGCTCATGACCGTTTTTTTCCTCCCTTGAAGGTCACAGGTAATAATCGAAATCCCGCTCCGTGCGAACCTTGCGGCGGATACGGAAAATATGGGCGGGAATCACCTGGGGATCGAGCTCCACGAAGTTGCGCGGTCCGCTCCACAGAAACCGCGCCTCGCTCAGCAGGTCGTGGAGCTGGTAAGGGCTTCCCTCGTCGAGACCGAACTCGGTCAGCGGCAGTTCCAGCCAGCCGGAATGGCGGTGATGGGGATCGAGATTGACGACGACAAGGATGATCTCGTCCAGGTCTTCGGTCTGTTTGCTGTAACAGATCAGCTGCTCGTTGTCGATGGCGTGGAAACGCAGGTTCCAGTCCCGCTGCAACGCCCGGTTCTCCCGGCGAATGCGGTTGACGCTAGCGATGAGGGGGCGCAGGGAGTGGGGCGCATCGAGGTTCCGGCAGCGGATCTGGTATTTTTCCGAGTCGAGGTATTCTTCGCTTCCCGGACGGAGGGGCAGATTCTCGCACAGCTCAAAGGCCGGACCGTAGATGCCGTAGTTGGCCCCCAAGGTGGCCGCCAGGACAAGGCGCGCCATGAAGGCCGGGCGGCCACCGATCTGCAGGTATTCGGTGAGGATGTCCGGAGTGTTCGGCCACAGATTGGGGCGCAGATATTCCCTTCCTTGAGACTGGGTCAGCTCCAGGAAGTATTCGGTCAATTCCGCCTTGGTGTTGCGCCAGGTGAAATAGGTGTAGGACTGGGTGAAGCCGACCTTGGCCAGGTGATGCATCACCCTGGGACGGGTGAACGCCTCGGCAAGAAACAGAACCTCCGGATGGTCCCGGCGGATTTCCGTGATCAGCCATTCCCAGAAACGGAACGGCTTGGTGTGGGGATTGTCGACGCGGAAGATACGGATCCCCTGCCCGATCCAGAACAGGACGACCCTTTTCAGCTCTTCCCATAATTCCTGCCAGGCTTGGTTCTCGAAGTGGAGCGGATAGATATCCTGATACTTCTTGGGCGGGTTTTCCGCGTACTGGATACTGCCGTCGGGACGGTGGCGGAACCACTCGGGATGCTCCTGCACCCAGGGATGATCGGGGGAGCACTGGTAGGCCAGGTCGAGGGCGATCTCCATGCCGTACCCCCGCGCCTTGTCCGCAAGCCGGCGGAAATCGGCCAGGGTGCCGAGATGGGGATGGATCGCCTGGTGCCCCCCTTCCGCGCCGCCGATGGCCCAAGGGGAACCGACATCGCCGGAAAGCGCCGCGGTGCTGTTGTTCTTGCCCTTGCGATAGTGCACGCCGATGGGATGGATGGGCGGGAAATAGAGCACGTCGAAACCCATGGCGGCGATATCGGGCAGGTGCCCTTCACAGTCCCGGAAGGTGCCGTGGCGTTCGGCGTCGGCAGTGCAGGAGCGGGGGAACATCTCGTACCAGGTGCTGAAACGCGCCCGCTCGCGGTCGACGGTCACCGCCAGGGGCGGCGACGAAACGGTGGGGAAAGGGCGCTCCTGGCAGGAGGCCATCAGCGCCGTCAGGGCGGCGTCGAGGGCTTCGCCGAGGCGCTCCTCTGGGGTCAGGGATGGGCAGCTAAGCCGCGCCACTCTTTCCGCCAACTGCATGCCGTCTGCGCCCTGGGCGGCGGAACGGGCCGCCTCGTCGACCAGGGCGGCGCCGATGAGCAATTCAACGCTGAGATCCTGACCGGCGGCGGCTCTTTTGCGCAGATCCCGCTGCCAGGTCGCGAAATGGTCCACCCAGCCGGTCACGGCATAGAGATAGCGGCCGATGCCGGTAACCCGGAATTGTCCCCGCCAGCGGTCGTTGACGAGAGGAACCATGGGCGCTTCGGACCAGCTTTGCTCTTCCGCGCGGCGGTAAAGCAGACGACAGCAGAGGAGATCGTGGCCGTCGGCGAAGATATCTGCCTCGACTACCACCTCTTCTCCCTCGACCCGCTTGACGGGGAAACGGCCGCCGTCGACCTCCGGCGTCACCTTTTCGATAACCACCCGTTGTCTTTTCTCCACATCCATTGCCAATCCTTGGGCAAACGCCGACAACAAAAGGGAAAATCGTCTTTTTTGAAGGGATTTTCCTGTTTTTGAGGTTAATGGTTTGAATCCTTGGGAAAAACCTGGAAGGAATTATAACAGGCAAAGCCCGATGCAAAACCTCAACGGGGTTTCTCCCCCGGATTCCCGTAGAGGTCTCCGCGCCGCGAAGCCAGAGCGGGGAGCCTCTCCCGGAAACGGCAAACCGCTTCCGGGTCGATTTCGCCGGTCACCAGTTCCTCCCGGTCAGGGTCCCCTTCGGCGACGATTCTCCCCTCGGGATCGACGATGCGGCTGCGGCCGCCGAAACCCAGGCCCTGATCCTCGCCCACCCGGTTGACGCCGAGAAACCAGGCCTGGTTTTCGACCGCCCGCGCCCGGCATAGAAGATCCCAGTGCTCCTGCCGCGTCTGCGGCCAGGCGCTGCAGTTAACGAGGATTTCCGCGCCCCGCAGGACGAGGGCCCGGTACAGTTCGGGAAAGCGCAGGTCGTAACAGATGGATAGACCCCACGACCTTCCCGCCACCGTCACCGCCGCCAGTTCCGCCCCGGGGGTGAAACAACTTCCCTCATGCAAAGGGGCAAAGCTGAAAAGATGGCTTTTCCGGTAGCGGCCGATCAGTTCGCCGGTTGGGGAGAAAACCGCCAGGGCATTATAAATCCACCCTTCCAGGCGCTCGGAGAGCCCGCAGAACAGGTAAATCCCCGCCGCCAGCGCCGCCTGCCGGGCGCGGGCAAAGGGACGCCCATTCCACGGGGAAGCCTTGGCGCGGACGACGGCCATGTCGTAGCCGGTGTCGGACAACTCGGGAAAGAGAACCGCCGCACACCGCTTTTCGGCGGCCCGCCGCGCAAACTCCTCGAAACGGGAGCAGTTTTTTTCCACATCGCCGAGAGCGCAGTCTATCTGCGCCAATCCCACCTTGATCTTCATGCCCCTTTTATTCCCCCTTGTTCCCCTTGTTTTGTCGGCGAACCCCTGTCGCGGCCTTCTTTGATGGCGCGCAGAATTTCAGTCCCCCCTTTTTCGAGGACCCGTCTGCCGACCGTCTCCCCCAGGGACGCGGACGCAGCCGCCGCGCCCATCCCCCGCTCCCGAATCAACCGTTGACCGTCGAGACTGATGATGCCGGCGTCGAGACGCAACTCGTCCCCGCAAAATTCAGCGTGGGCGAAGGCGGGAATGCTGCAGCCCCCCTGAAGGACCCGCAGAAAGGCACGCTCGGCGACGACGGCCCGTTCGGTGGGCGGGTGGTTGACCGCCTCCCGGATCAGCCGCCGTCTGGCGGCACCCAGGCTGAGGGAAACCTCGACGGCGATCGCCCCCTGACCCGCCGGGGGCGGAATGAGTTCCGGGGAAAATTCCCGGCAAACAAGATGCTCGTACCCCATCCTGCCGACCCCGGCGCCGGCCAGCATCAGCACATCGCAGAGACCGCTTTTCATCTTGCCGATGCGGGTCTGGAGATTGCCGCGCACATTGAGTACCTGGAGATGTGAAAACAATCTCTTCAGAAAGGCGATCCGCCGCACCGACGAGGAACCCACGCGCAGCGGTATGCGGGGATTGTCGATGTCCAGACCGCGCCGGCAGCAGAGCAGCACATCGTGAGCCGCTTCCCGCTCGGCGAAGGCGCAAATCTCCAGGCCCGGCGGCAAACTTGAGGGCAGGTCCTTGGCGCTGTGCACCGCCAGATGGATCTCGCCGGTACGCAGCCGCTCCTCCAGTTCCTTGGTAAAAACCCCCTTGTCACCTATTTTGCCGATGGCGAGGTCGAGGACGCGGTCCCCGGCGGTGTCGATGCCGACCAGCTCCGTAGCTGCTCCGGCCGCCTCCAGCAGCATCGCCACCTGCCGCGCCTGCCACAGGGCCAGGCGGCTGCGGCGGGTGCCGATGCGAAGTGGTTCACCCATAAAGAGGATTCCTCCCAAACCGTTTTTCGTCTGCCACTTCGCCAAAAGGGTTTCAATAACAGCAACAGATCATACAGTATAGCCTCGAAAGCGGCCGAAAGAACGCTTTTTTTGGCATGGAGAGGACAGGGGTCCGGCTCAGCGGTACGGATTTATTGGAACTTCCGACCCTGACGGGCTCTTGCGGATCCGCCTCAAATAGATAGAATCTTAGCAAACCAAGGGGCCAGAACCGCCATGAGAAAAATCAGCGTTCCGCTTCTGATAATCGCTTCTTTTTTTATTTTCACCGCCTGTACCCACCCCATATCCAAGGCAGCCCGCCATGGCGTCGATCCCAGCGCCAACCTGGAGATAATCAAGGAAAACCCCCAGCTCCATATCGGCAAGAGCCTTCTCCTCGGCGGCCTCATCGTCGGCAACAAAAACGACGAACAGGGAAGCGAGCTGGAGATATACAGTTACCGTCTCGGGCTGGGGGGAGAGCCGACGTCGCCGCGCAAAAATGAAGGACGCTTTCTGGCCAGAACCAATGAATTTCTCGATCCTGTCCTGTTCGCTCCGAACCGTCTGGTCACCCTGACGGGAACGATCGCAGGGGAAACCACCAGGGAGCTGGCCGGCAAGGATTACCGCTATCCTCTCCTCCGCATCGGCGAGATCCATCTGTGGCCGGAGGAACGGCTCCGCTCCTCCGACTATTACTATTACCCCTACCCATTCCGCCCCTGGCCCTATTACGGCCCCTTCTATTACGACTGGTACTACCGGGACTACTACCGCCGTCGCCGCTGACAGGGTTATTTTGCTTCAAAACCACCTGTTCGGCCGCTCTTCAGCCTTAACCTGCGGGTAGTTTTGTGCTAATATGCCAAAAGTTTTTCCGTTCCGGCTCCTTTAACCGGCCGGACAATCCCCCATTCGACAGAAAGAACCGTTTCATGGCCTTGAGTAAAAGCGAAAAGATCCAGATCTGCGTTGCCGGAACCATCCTGGTCGCCCTGCTGAGCGGCATCTTTTACCTCATCTATTCCCTTCCCCCCATCCTCAGAATCATTCCCGTCAAACAGGCACTGGAAAATGTCGAGGCGGAAAGGCGGGCCAAGGCTCTGGAAGCCAAAGCCCTCGAGGCGCAATCGCCGCAGCAGGCCACTCCCCGATCCCAGCCCAAGACCGAAAAGGCAACAACCCCCTGATAAAGCCGGCACAGGAAATCACGAAAAAATAATGCAGCGGCGAGAGGAATGATGACAGCTCAGGAAACTCCTACCGACAACAGCGCCGAAAACACCCCAAAAGCCCTGGAAATGCCCTGCGTCAAATGCGGGATTCAAAGAGCCGGCGAAAACGCCAGATTCTATTATGGCGGCGAGTTTGAAGAAGACGACCAATCGGAATTGGGCAAGATCGTCAAACGCAAACGGGTGTACTTCCGGGTGATGCCCTCGGATGCCATCCCCATCTGCGACAACTGCCTGAAAAAATATCAATATCTCCGCCTGATTCCATCGGCATTCGCGGGCCTTTTCAGTGCCGCGGCCCTGGTCGTATCGGCCATGCGCTTTTACAACACCTTTCCCGACTGGGATCCCCTCTACCTGCCCATCATGACCTTCTTTCTCTATGGTCTAATCCATATGCTCTTCAGGGTGGCGGACCTCCTCAACCTGCCGGTGCTTCGGGACAAAATGGCCATCGAGATGGGCAAACGCCGCCTCGGCCGCCGGTACCGCTATTTCACCCAGGAGGAGCACCGGCGTTTCAAGATCAAGAAATGACCACCGTGCTTCGGCAAAACAGGCCGCGCAACCTTCTTTCCCCCGCCGCACAGGCGGGGGTTTTTCTTGAAAAACATGCGGAGGCAGCATGAATCCGATGCGTCCCAACATCGCCGGGATGGCCGCTTACGTGCCCGGTTTTCAACCCCCCGAGGCGGAGCGCTTCATCAAGCTCAACACCAACGAGAACCCCTATCCTCCCTCCCCCGAGGTCATCGCCGCCATCCGCGAAGAAGCGGGAGCCAACCTGCGCAGATACCCCGACGCCAAAAGCCTCGCCCCCCGCAAGGAAGCAGCCAGGGTTTACGGTTTTCCTCCGGAATGGATCATCATGGCCAACGGCTCCGACGAGGTCCTCAACAATCTGATCCGCTGCTTTGCCGGCGAAGGGGAAGAAATCGGCTACGTCCATCCCTCCTACTCCTACTACCTGACATTGGCGCAGATTCAGGGCGCCCGAATTCGTACCTTCAGGCTCTCCGCCGAGCTGAAACTCGAAGAGCCATTGACCTCCTTTCAGGGCAAGATCTTCTTTCTCGCCAACCCCAACGCCCCCTTCGGCTTCTCCTTCCCCCTTTCCTTCATCGATGAACTGGCGTCCCATCTGCAGGGGATTCTGGTGGTGGACGAAGCCTATGCCGATTTCAGTGATGACAATTCCCTGGAACTGGTTCGTAGACACGACAACCTGGTGGTCACCCGCACCCTTTCCAAAAGCTACTCCCTGGCCGGCATGCGCGTCGGCCTGGCCGTCGGCCCGCCGCCGATCATCGCCGCCCTCGACAAGATCCGCGACCACTACAACCTCGACCGCCTCGCCCAGGCGGCGGCCACCGCAGCCCTCAAGGACCAGGGCTATTTCCGCGCCTGCATCGAGCGCATCCGCGCCACCCGGGAATGGTTCCGCTCGGAACTGCTCGCCCTCGGCTACGAGGTCATCCCCTCCCAGGCCAATTTCCTTTTCTGCACACCACCGGACCGGGACGGCAAACGGGTCTATCAGGGACTCTACGACCGGCGGATTCTGGTCCGCCACTTTGCCGACCCGCTCCTCGGGCATGGCCTGCGCATATCCATCGGCAGCCGCGAAGAGATGGAAGCCACCCTCGCCGCCCTGCGGGAAATCGGATGACCCTCGCCGCGCCGGGCCCGACCGCCAAAGTCGATTTCGCCGACCGGTTGCTGGCCTGGTACCGGCGCCAGGGCCGGCGCCTGCCGTGGCGGGAGAATCACGATCCCTACCGCATCTGGCTGGCGGAGATCATGCTGCAGCAAACCGGGGTGACCACGGTCATTCCCTACTATCAACGTTTTCTCGAGCGTTTCCCCAATCTCTTCGCCCTTGCCGGGGCCTCCCTCGACGAAGTCATCGCTCTCTGGGCCGGCCTCGGCTATTACAGCCGCGCCCGCAACCTTCACGCCGCCGCGCGGGTTCTTGTTGCCGACCACGGCGGCAGATTCCCCGCGGAAGTGGAGGAGTTGACCCGGCTTCCCGGCATCGGCCGCTCCACCGCCGGCGCCATCTGCGCCATCGCCTTCGGCAAACGGGCGCCGATTCTGGACGGCAACGTGCGCCGCATCCTCAGCCGGGTCTACGCCCTGGAGGCGCCGGTGAAAACGGCCGACAGCGACAAGCGGCTCTGGATTTGGGCCGAGGAACTGACCCCTGCGGCAAACGTCCACGACTACACCCAGGCCATCATGGATCTGGGCGCGACCCTGTGCACGCCGAAAAACCCCAGCTGTTCCTCCTGTCCAGTGAGTCCCTGCTGTCTCGCTTTCCGCCTTGGCAGGGTTGCGGAATTTCCCGTTCCGGCGGCCCCAAAGAATGTGCCGACGGTCCGCCAGATTACCCTGCTGCTGGAAATGGGAGGGAACTTTCTGCTCCGGAAGCGTCCCTACGAAGGTTTTCTGGGGGGGCTGTGGGAATTCCCCAACGTCCCTCTCCGGGATGGGGAAGAAAGTACAGCAGCGGCCCGAAACCTGCTCAGGGAGCTTGGGCTGGAGGGCGGCCTCCACCCCCTGGGCACGATCCGTCATGCCTACAGCCATTTCCGCCTGGCCGCCGAGGTTCTGCGGGGGATAGTCTTTCCCCTGGCCGACAAAATCGGCGAGAATAGCCGTGAAGAACTGTGGTTCGCCGGTGACGCCGTCGCTTCCCTCCCTTTGCACGGCGCCCACTGTAAGATCTGGCAGAAATTTCACCGGAAAGGGCAGGCCCTATGGTAAACAATGAACGGAACCATCTCCATGGAAATTGAACGGCCGCCGGTCATCGCCACCGACGCAGAGCTGACCGGTCTGGCCCGGGAACTGGCGGCGGAAGAGATTATCGCCGTCGACCTCGAGGCCGATTCCTATCACTGCTATTTCGCCCGCGTCTGTCTGCTGCAGATCACCTCCTCGCAGCGCACGGTGCTGGTCGATCCCCTGGCCCTTGCCGATCTCGACCCACTCAAGCCGGTCATGGCCGAGCGCCGCATCCGCAAAATCTTTCACGCCGCCGACTACGATATCCGCTGCCTGCATCGCGATTTCGGCATGGTCGTCCACAATATCTTCGACACCATGATCGGCTGCAAACTGCTCGGGGAGGAGGTCCTCGGCCTGGCCGATCTGCTGCGCAAATATTTCGGGGTTGAACTGGATAAAAAGTATCAGTGCGCCAACTGGGCGATCCGCCCGTTGACCGAAGAAATGCTTCACTATGCGGCCGAGGATACCCGCTACCTGCACCGCCTGGCCGCCATCATCGAAGAACGTCTCAAAGACAAGGGGAGAAGGGAATGGGCGCAAGAGGAATTCGCCCTCCTCGAAGATCTGCGCCACAACGACATGCCGGGGCATCTGCTGCGCGCCATGCCGGAAGCGGCCGCCTTCGACCGGCGCCGTCTCGCCGCCCTGGAACGGCTGCTCCACTGGCGGGACGAGGCGGCGCGCCGCCACAACCGCCGCTATTTCCAGATCGCCGCCGGCAGCACCCTCACCGCCCTGGCCGCCGCCCTTCCCGCGACCCGCGACGAGATGGCCGCATTGAAAGAACTCCCGGCGACCCTTCGGGAGCGTCACGGCAAGGAATTTCTGGCCCTCATGGAGGAGGTGCGCGGCCTTCGCGAGGATCAGCTGCCGGAGCTGCCCGGCGAACCGCCCCGTCCGCGCAATTTTCTCGCCAACGGCCTGACCAGGGAGCTGAAAAACTGGCGCAAGACGACAGCGGAGGCGATGTCCCTCGATCCGGGAACCCTCATCAACAACAGCCTGCTGGAGGAGATCGCCCGGCGCAAGCCGACCACCCGCGACGCCCTGGGCCGGATTCCCGGCCTCAAGCGGTGGCAGATCGAAGCCCTGGGCGAACAGATTGTCGCTCTGGTCAGGCAACCTCCCAAAAAAACCAGAAAAAACCGCCGCTAAAAAATCCCCCCCGCCATTTGCGGGCAGCTGCCCTTTTCATGCAGATCTTTTGGCGAGGCCGTCATCCTTTCCCGGAAACACCCGGCTCGGTCATCCCCCGCAGGTCAAGGACCTCCGCCAGTTTCCCCTCGTCGAGAATTCCTTTTTCGCGCACCAGTTCGCGGATCGTCTTGCGGCTCCGGTACGCCTCCTTGGCGATTTCCGCAGCCTGATCATAGCCGATCACCGGCGCCAGCGGGGTAGCCAGCATCAGGCTCTGCTCGACCAGTTGCGCGCAGCGCTCCCGGTCGACCTGCAGATTCCGCAGGCAGCGCGCCGTAAAGAGCCGGACCGCGTTGGTAAGAAGGGCAATGGACTGCAGAACGTTATGAATCATGACCGGAATCATGACATTGAGCTCAAAATTCCCCGATAGACCGCCGACGGCCACGGCGGCGTCGTTGCCGATCACCTGGGCGCAGACCTGGATGAGGCTTTCCGCCATCACCGGGTTGACCTTGCCGGGCATGATGGAGCTGCCGGGCTGCACCGGCGGAATCAGCAGTTCGCCGAGGCCGCAGCGCGGGCCGCTGCCCAGAAAGCGAATATCGTTGGCGATCTTGTAAAGGGCGCAGGCGCAGGATTTGAGGGCGCCGCTGGCGAAAACGAGGGAATCGCGGGCGCCCTGAGCCTCGAAATGGTTGACCGCCTCGCGGAATTCGATACCCGTCTCGGCGGCGAGGCGGGCGATGACGCGGCGGGCGAATTCAGGGTGGGTATTGATGCCGGTACCCACCGCCGTTCCCCCCAGAGGCAACTCCCGGAGACCCTCCTTGGCCTCCTCGATACGCCGGATTCCCAGTGCCGCCTGGCGGGCATAGCCGGAAAATACCTGCCCCATCCTGACCGGGGTGGCATCCTGAAGGTGGGTGCGGCCGATCTTGACCACATCATCAAAGGCCTGGGCCTTCTCGCCCAAGGCTTCCTGCATCTCGAAGAGAGCGGGGATCAGGGAGTAGCGGATTTCGGCCGCCGCGGCCATGTTGGCGGCGGTGGGGATGACGTCGTTGCTCGACTGGCCGAAATTGACATGATCGTTGGGATGGATTTGCGCCGCGCCTCCGGCCACCTGACAGGCGCGGTGCGCGATCACCTCATTGGCGTTCATGTTGGTGCTGGTGCCGGAGCCGGTCTGGAAAATATCGACAACGAAGTGATTGTCGAGATCCCCGCCGACGACCTCCGCCGCCGCCTTCTCGATGGCCGCGGCCACCGCCGGCGCCAGCAGATTGAGCTCGGCGTTGGTGATGGCGGCGTTTTTCTTTATCAACCCCAGGGCGCGGATGAAGGCCCTTGGAAAGCGCATCCCGGAAACCGGAAAGTTGGCCACGGCGCGGGCCGTCTGCGCGCCGTAAAGGACATCTTCCGGCACCTCCATGGTCCCCATGGAATCCTTTTCGATACGGGTAGCGGTCATCACTCTCTCCTTTGTTTAAAAACCGGGGTGACTGTTCAGCCCCAAAAATGAAACGACCCAAAAATTCGGTCAACCGGAAGGCAGGGACATTCCCCTGTGGTTGCCCAAAGTCCTATTTTCCGGCGAAGGTGAACCGTCACAATTCGTTTCAATGGGAAGGGAGGCTCCGTTGATTATTCCAAAAAACGCCGGCCCCCACCTTTCCCCATATTAACGGCTTCATTCCGTGCCGACAACGTTGTCTTCGGGATTCTCTCCGACAACCGACAACAGGAATGAATCCATTTCTGAAGATTCTTTCATGACAAGGCAAACCTTCTTTGCGGCCGCGCAAAAGTATACTAAAATAGTTTTTCCCTGCTATCTTTAAAACCCTCCCCGCTCACAAAACAAAGGAAAACCATGAAAAATCTCGCCAACTTCCTCTTCGAGGTCGGCATGCTCAAAAGAACCCCGCGCAGCGGCTTTCAGTTTCTCGGTTCCGGCTCCGAATCGGTGGCTGAGCACATTTTCCGTGCCGCCATGATCGGCTACACCCTGGCCCGCCTCGATCCCCAGGCGGAAACCGAAAAAGTCCTGCGGCTCTGTCTCTTTCACGATCTTCCCGAGGCCCGCACCGGCGATATGAACTACGTCAACAAGAAATATGTCGCCGTCGACGAACAAAAAGCCGTGGACGATCTGGCCGCGACCCTCCCTTTCGGCGACGAGTACCGCGCCACCGTGGAAGAATTCGTCCGCAACGAGAGCCGCGAAGCGCACCTCGCCCACGACGCCGACCAGCTGGAAATGATTTTGTCCCTGAAGGAATTCCGGGATTTGGGCAACGGCTATGCGGAGGAGTGGTATTCCTTCGCCCTGCAGAGGCTGAAAACGGAAACCGCCCGGGAATTGGCTGCCGTCATCTGGTCCACCGATTCGAGCCGGTGGTGGTTCGACAATGACGGCGACTGGTGGGTCAACGGAAGAAAGCCACGAAAGGATTGAACAGTTCCCCTTGAAATGTTAAAAGTGGCGGCAGCTTGTTGTCCTCACATCTTCCCAGCAAAGGTTTCTTCCATGCTCGACATCAAATATCTGCGTGACAATCTTGATTCCGTCAAGGAGAACCTCGCCCGCCAGAAGTCCAATGCCGATTTCGGCGTTTTCAGCTCTCTCGAATCCCGCCGGCGGGAGCTTCTGGCCGCCACCGAACAGCTCAAGGCGGAGAAAAACCGCGTCTCCGCCTTGATCGGCAAGACCAAGGACAAAAGCCAGGTCCGCGGGGAAATCGACAGGATGAAGGAGGTCTCCAACGAAATCAAGGGCCTGGACGAAGAACTGAAGAAGGTGGAGGGCGAGCTGCGGGATTTCCTTCTCAACCTGCCCAACCTGACCGAAGAAGGGTGTCCCCGGGGTTGCGGGGAAGAGGAAAACCCCGAGGTGCGCCGCTGGGGAACCTCCCGGGAATTCGCTTTCAGCCCCCGTCCCCATTGGGAGATCGGCGAAAATCTCGGCATCCTCGACTTTGAAAGGGCCGGCAAGCTGACCGGCGCCCGTTTCGCCCTCTATCGCGGCGCCGGGGCACGCCTGGAGCGGGCGCTGATCAATTTCATGCTCGACCTCCACACCCAGGAACATAACTATATTGAAGTGATTCCTCCCTTCATGGTAAACAGGGA
>Ga0123328_1000205_pt1 | contig 62965 bp, 59 predicted proteins | sample BioC12SIPDNA_2_FD_89702 | JGI IMG/M metagenome (GOLD analysis project Ga0123328, IMG submission 89702) | Anaerobic biogas reactor microbial communites from Washington, USA - Biogas_R1_A C12 SIP DNA | ecosystem: Engineered > Bioreactor > Anaerobic > Unclassified | place: Washington, USA...
GCGACGGACTTGAAGAACTTGGGCACGCCACCTTCGATCTTGATGATGGCGGCGTTCTTGATCGGGTTATGCTGTTCATCGTAGGTAATGGTGCCAGAGACGCCGTCATAGGTGATGGCGGCCAGGGCATCCTTAACCACGGCGGGGTCATCGACACCGGCCTCAGAGATACCTTGCAGGAGCAAGCGAGCGGCGTCATAGGCCAGGGTAGCGAGGGCATCGGGCACGGCGCCATACTTGGCCTCATAGGCAGCGACAAAGCTCTGCAAGACGGGGCGGGGGTCTTCGGGCGAGTAATGGTTAGAGAAGTAGCCGCCCTCGAACTTGTCGATATCGAGGTCGGGTGAATCCCAGCCATCGCCACCCAGGAAGGTAGCAGTGATGCCCTTTTCGAGCGCCTGAGCAGCGATGAGGTTATTCTTGGCATAGTAGTCAGGCAGGAAGAGGACATCAGGATCGGCGGCAGCGACCTTACCGAGGATAGCGGAAAAGTCGGTGTCGTCCTTGGTATAGGTTTCCTCAGCGACGATAGAGCCGCCGAGCTCGGTGAAGGTGGCCATAAAGAACTCGGCCAGGCCCTTGGTATAGGCGTTACCCACGTCATAGAGGACAGCGGCGGTAGAGGCGCCGAGGTCGACCGCGGTCTGGGCCATCACACTACCTTGGAAGGGGTCGATGAAGCAGGCGCGGAAGACATAGTCTTTGGTAGAGCCGTCCTCGTTGATGGTGACGGTGGGGTTGGTCGAGGTCGGCGAGATCTGGACGACGCCGTTGGCCTCAGCGATCTCCGAGATAGGGATTGAGGCAGCGGAGCAAACTTCACCGATGATGTAGTTGACGCCATCCTCAAAGACGACCTTATTGGCGGCGTTGGCGGCCTCTTGCGGGTCGCACTTGGAGTCAGCCAGGACGGCTTCGATCTCCCAGCCAGCGGCAATGGCCTCTTCAAAGACCATCATAGCGCCGTTGCGGGTAGACTCGCCAAAGGTCTTGACATCGCCCGAGAGGGGGGCCAGGATGGCCACCTTGATGGGCACACCAGGCGAGGGCGGCACCGCAGAGGTGCTGGCCGCCGGCGCGGCGCCATCACCACCAAGCCACTTGGCATAGATCTCGTCGTACTTGCCACTGGCCTTGAGCTTGGCAAGGCCCTCGTTGAACATGTCGACAAAGTCGGCATTCTGACCCTTGTTCACCAGCGCACCGTAGAACTCTTCGGTGATCGGCTCGCCGACGATCTTGAGCTTGCCAGCGTACTCTTGCGAAGCCATCGCAAAGTCGGCAGCCACAGGGGTATCGACGATAACGACTTCGACGCCCCCGGTGATCAGGTCCATAAAGGCCAGGTCGATGGTGTCATACTCTTTGACAGTGGCCCCAGAGATCTCTTGCGCCGCAAAGGCGCCGGTGGTGCCGATCTGCGTGCCGATGACCTTGCCTTCAAGGTCGGCCTCGTCGGCGACGGTGTCATCATCGATGGTTACGACGATGGCCTGACCAGCGTTGACATACGGCTCCGAAAAGTCGTACTTGGCCTGACGGTCTTCGCGGATGGTCACCGCAGAGATAATGGCGTCATAGTCGCCACTCTCGAGGCCGGCAAAGATACCGTCCCAGGCCGTATTCTTGTACTCGACCGCAAAGCCCATCTCGGCAGCGATGGCGTTCAGCAGGTCGATGTCAAAGCCCACGATGTTTTTGTTCTCGTCCACAAACTCCATGGGCGGGAAAGCGGCGTCAGTGGCCACAACAAAAGTCTTTGCTTCAGCGGCCGGGGTTGCGGTAGCAGCTTGAGATCCGGCAGGGGCAGCAGGCGTAGGTGTGGTGCACCCGGATAGAACCAGGGCGATGGCCAGAATGGTGGCCAGTATAGCGCCCAACTTGGACTTCATGACAGTGCTCCTCCTGGAATACCATAGTGGATGAGACACAGATCGCCGGCCAGGCATACCCGCCTGAACTCGGCCGACAAGAGGGGCTGCCAACCCCAGACCCCAACACTGGGCGAGAGCACCGTCGCTCGTTTGTCCAACGATGTAGCTAACCAGGCCTCCTAAGGAATCCTAAAGGTTATTGGCTATTATAGCACAAGCATCACACATCGTAAACCAAGTTTCTGTGACTGGCACAATCGGTATGCGTGGGCTGGCCTGCACCACACCCAACACAGGCTAGCACTCGCCATGCTCTGCTACCATGGGCAACCTGTACCACTTGGCCTCATGGTCTTTGTTCACATCAGCCCAGGGCCTATAATGCGGCCCACATATACCCATGATGAGGCACGATACACCATGCCACTGGCATCTATGCTGCTGATGGCCGCCTTGGCTGCGATCTGGGGAGCCTCGTATCTGTTCATCAAGCTCATCCTCGCCGATTTGGGCCCGCTGGCGCTAAACACGGTGCGCTGCCTGATCGGTGCGCTGGTGCTCTGGGCAGTGGTGCTCTATCGCCGCGAGACCTTGCCGAGGCACTGGCGAGTGTGGGCGACCCTGGCCCTGGTTGGCGCCGTGGGCATCGTCGTGCCTTTCTCGGCCATCGCGTGGGGCACGCAATACATCCCCTCGGGCATGTCGGCTATCCTTGCCGCGGTGATGCCGATCTTTACCTATCTCATCGTCCTGCTGATCGGCGCAGAGCGGCTGACAGCACGACGAGCGCTGGGCATTCTGGTGGGTTTTGGAGGCATCGTTGTGTTGGTGCTGCCCGAGTTGGATGGCGCTGGCGGGCGTTTAGCGTTGCTGGGCGAGCTTGCGATTGTGGGGGCCTCGGTCAGCTACGCCTTTAGCATCACCCTCGCCCGCTATAGACTGCAGAGCGTCCCCTCGATCTTTATAGCCACTGGCCAGGTGAGCTGGGCTTTGGTGTTCTTCATCCCTCTGGCACTGCTAGAGGGGCTGCCGGCTCGCCTGCCGGGGCTGGCCAGTGCTGCGTCATTGCTGGTGTTAGGCGGGCTGGGTACAGGCGTGGCCTATCTGATCTACTACAAGCTGATGCGAGACATTGGCGTCACGGCCACCTCGTTGGTCTCTTATCTCATTCCGGCTGTGGGCGTCTTTTGGGGGTGGGCCGTGCTTGGCGAACGACTCCACTGGACGGCCTTTGTGGCACTTGCGCTGGTGATCTTGGGCATGGTTTTGGTGAACAGCCGTACGTCTGCGACCACGGCCCCGTTGGCGAGGCGATTGGCCAGGGAGCGCTGAATGACCCCACGTTCGGCCGAGACCCCTTCATTGTGGAGACGGATTCTGTACCTCTGGGTCGCGTATCTCAAGGGCCAGTTGCTGGTCGCTCTGCTGATCGGTCTGCTTACCTGGGTGGTCAGTGCGGGGATCGGCCTCGAGGGTGCGGCGGTTATGGGGGCGTTGGCGGGCGTTTTTGAAGGCATCCCGGGGTTGGGCCCTCTGGTTGCCATGGTGCCCGCTGTGGCCATGGCGCTGTGGAAGGGCTCGAGTGTCATCCCCGTGAGCAATTGGGCGTTTACACTGATCGTCATAGGCGCCTATGCGGCCGTGCAGCAGATCGGCAACCTCGTCATCCAGCCCCGCGTGTTGAGCGAGCGCCTGCAGTTGCCTCCGCTGCTGGTGCTCGTCGCGGTGATCGCAGGTGCCAGTGTAGCCGGTGTGGCAGGCGCCTATCTGGCTGTGCCGCTCTTGGCCACACTGCGCGAGATTCTAAGAGCGCTCGTGCTCAGGCGCTGAGGCCTTGTCTCTCGTGGATGCGGGCGGTATACTCTCGTCAGAGCATCATCTAGGGGGATGGTATGGCCCGGACGAGCAACTATCTGGCCTTTGACCTGGGGGCAGAGAGCGGCCGCGCGGTTGTAGGGCGTTTTGATGGGAGTGTGGTGCAGCTCGAGACGTTGCATCGCTTTCCCAACGGGCCGGTGCGCATCTTTGATCATCTGCACTGGGATGTGCTGCGGCTCTGGACAGAGCTCAAAATGGGCCTGTCGGCCTACCGCGCAGCCTGCGGAGCCGAGCTTGACGGCATCGGGCTCGATACCTGGGGGGTCGACTTTGCCTTGCTCGATGCCCACGACGAGCTGCTGGGAACCCCGTATCACTATCGTGACGTACGCACCGAGGGCATGATGGCCGCGGCTATGGAACGTGTGCCACGCGCCGAGATCTTTGCCACCACGGGCATCCAGTTCATGGATATCAACACCCTCTATCAGCTGCTGGCCATGCGCCAGCAGGGCAGCCCCTTGCTCGATGCGGCCAGAGCGTTCCTGATGATCCCTGACCTCTTCAACTACTGGCTCACGGGAACCAAGGCCTCCGAGTTCTCCATTGCCACCACGACGCAGTTCTACGATCCGCGCGCCGGAGACTGGGCGTGGAACCTGCTCGAGCGACTCGACATACCGGTCGGCATCCTACCCCGGGTGATCCAGCCGGGCGAGCAGTTGGGCACGCTGCATCCGTTGGTGGCGGCCGAGACGGGCATGAGCGACGTGCCGGTGATTGCGCCTGCGTGCCACGATACCGGCTCGGCGGTGGCGGCTGTGCCAGCCACTGGCGATAGTTTTGCCTACCTCAGCTCTGGCACGTGGTCGCTGATGGGTGTAGAGACGCGTCAGCCGGTCATCAACGATGACAGCCTTGCCTTCAATTTCACCAACGAAGGCGGTGTCTCTGGTACGATCCGCCTGCTCAAGAACATTATGGGGCTTTGGTTGCTGCAAGAGTGCCGCCGTACCTGGGCCGCTCAGGGCCGCGACTGGGGCTATGATGATCTCACGCAGCTCGCGGCTGCAGCGCCGGCTTTTGGCGCGCTGGTAGAGCCCGATCATCATGACTTTTTGCGGCCAGGCGATATGCCCACGCTGCTTTGCGACTTTTGCCAACGCACGGGGCAGCAGGCGCCGCGCTCAGAGGGAGAGATTGTACGCTGCATCCTTGAGAGCCTTGCGCTCAAGTACCGTTGGACGCTCGACAAGCTCGAGCGTATGCAGGGGCGACGACTCGACACCATCCATGTGGTTGGTGGCGGTTCTCAGAACAGGCTGCTCTGCCAGTTAACGGCCGATGCTACCCAGCGGGTGGTGGTGGCTGGGCCCGTCGAGGCTACAGCTACGGGCAATGTGCTGTTGCAGGCCATTTCGCGGGGTGAGTTGGCGTCTCTGCAGGAGGCGCGAGAGGTGGTGCGCGCCTCGTTCGACCTGACCACCTACCACCCCGGCCCTGCCGCCCCGTGGGACGATGCTTACGAACGCTTTCTACACCTGATGGAGCAAACGGCATGACACGGCATCTCTTGCACAACGGCGATATCGTCACGTGCTCAGGCACCTTTCGTGGCTGGGTGCTGGTGGAGGGAGGGCGTATCGCCGATCTGGGCACCGGTGATGGGCCCGCGGCCATCTCTCGCAAGACCGATCTACAGAACCGTCTGCTTGCCCCGGGCTTGATCGACGTGCACGCCCACGGCGCCCTGGGGTGCGACGCCATGGATGCGCGCCTGGACGCATTGCGCACCATCGCTGGCTACTATGCTTCGCATGGCGTTACAGCGTTCTTGGCCACCACCATGACGGCGCCCCATGGCGAGATCATGGCGGCGTTGGGCGCAGTGCGAGAGGCCGTCGAGCAGGGCTCGGGCGGCGCTCGCGTGCTGGGGGCGCATGTCGAGGGACCTTATCTGAACCGCGACAAACGTGGGGCACAGATCGATGGGCAGATACGCTTGGCGCAGCGCGACGAATATGAGCAGATCCTGGAAAGCGGCGTGGCACGCCTTATCACGGTAGCGCCCGAGTACCCCGAGAACCTGGAGCTCATCCGCGCGGCTGCGAGCCGTGGAGTGGCAGTGACGGCCGGCCACACCACCGCTACGTTTGAGCAGATGCGGCAAGCTGCGCTGAGCGGCCTCTCACAGGTGACGCACCTGTTCAATGGAATGGAGCCACTGCATCATCGTCAGCCAGGCGCTGTAGGTGCAGCGCTCTCGCTCGATGCCATTCGCTGTCAACTCATCGCAGACAATATCCACCTGCATCCCGCTGTGCTCAAGCTGGCGGTGCGTGCCAAGGGCTCGGACGGCATCTTGCTGGTCACCGATGCGATGAGCGGCGCCGGCATGCCTGATGGCGACTATGAGCTGGGTGGCCAACGCGTCATTGTGCGTGATGGCGAGTGTCGGCTCGAGAACGGCGCCCTGGCCGGCAGCACACTGACCCTGGAGCGCGCTGTGCGCAACATCATGGCTGCCTGCAGTCTTTCGATTGAAGAGGCGCTACTCATGGCCACGCGGGTGCCGGCGGCATCACTGGGCCTGGCAGGGCGCCAAGGGTCCATCGCCGTGGGGTACGATGCCGACCTCATCATCATCGATCGCGACGTCAACGTCTATCTTACCATGGTCGGCGGCGAGGTAGTCTATCGGTCGCCTACCTTCTGATGACGACCGGCGGCCAAGTCGCCAGAAAGGCAGAGGAGCATGACCAGCGGAGGTCCGATTGAGAGCGCTATCTTTCCCAAGGGCGTTGAGATCAGCAGCAATAGCTTCACCGGCAAGGTTTGGCTCCAGCGTCTCGTAACAGATGCGACGTTCGGCTGCACTATCGGCAACGTGACTTTTGCACCAGGAGCGCGCAACAGCTGGCACAAGCATCCCGGCGGGCAGGTTCTGTTGATCACAGGCGGCACTGGCTGCTACCAGGAGCGGGGCAAAACCGTGCGGATTCTCCATGCGGGCGATGTGGTCGAGATTCAGCCAGATGTGGAGCACTGGCACGGGGCTACGCCAGACGATTGGTTCTGCCACTTGGCCATCAGCACCAACATCACCCAGGGCGAGGTGCAGTGGCTCGAGCCCGTGAGTGGTGCCGACTATGGCTGCAGCGAGAGCTGAACTCGTTCTCGCGCAGGCAATGTGCCCAGGAAAGAGAGCGATGCCATTAGGGCATCGCTCTCTTTCTTGCACGAGGCGACGGCGTGCTAGTCGCCGTCAGTTGACGAGGTGTCAGGTGGACCCTCTTCTCCGGGCAACGCCGGTTCTGGTGGCTGCCAGGGCTCGTTGGGCAGATACACCATGCCCGGCCTGTGCAGACGATGTCGCACCGCCAGCAGTGCGGCAAAAAAGGCAAAGGCCACGATCGAGATCAGCCGGGCCATGGGCAGGCCCGCTACCATCCAGTTGGCCATACGGTAGGCGTCGGGCCTGAAGGTCTCTTGTTCGATGTAAAAGCGGACCACCGGATAGATGAGGCCGTACAGGAAAAAGATGTCGCCCCATAGGCGCCCCTTGCGCCAACGGATGGCAAGCAAGAGCAGGATCAAGGCGCCGATCAGGTTGAGCCCGGCCTCGTAAAAGAACGTGGGGTGAAAACGCTCGCAGTCGGCCAGCCACTCGAGCCGGTTGGCGGGCGGAATGTACACACCCCAGGGCAGGTCTGTACAGGTGCCGTACAATTCCGAGTTAAAGTAGTTGCCCATCCGACCGATGGCCTGCGCCAACAGTAGGCCTGGCGCCACATAGTCGGTCCACTCGAGAAAGCGCAGCTTGTTGATGCGGCAAAAGATCCACAGCGCCAGCAGGCCACCGATGACCGAGCCATAGATGCCAAACCCGCTCATCTGGATGCCGAACATCTCGCCCGGATGCAGCCGGTAATAGTCCCAGCTCGATAGGATGTGATAGATGCGCCCCCCCAGAATGCCCGCCACCAACAGCGCTAGCAGCATGTTCCAGGCGATCTCGGGGTTGTGCCCGTTGCGGCGCGACAGCCAGCTGGCGATCTGCGCGGCCAGCATGGCGCCTGAGACGATGAGCACACCATACCAGTATACAGTGAGCGGGCCGAGTCTGAAGAGAACGGGATTGGGGGCCATCGCTACCTCCCGACGGAATGCAGATGCACAGGCATTATAGCGCCGCGCGGGTGTTTACCAAGACCTGGCTTTTGTGCCTCAGATCAAGGCCGGCGAAACAGTCACATCGCCAGGCCGCCATCGACCACCAGCACCTGACCGGTGATATAGGCGGCGTCGTCCGAGGCCAAGAATGCAACGGCGCGTGCCACGTCCTCAGGCTCTCCCAGGCGCCCCAACGCGGTTTGTTTTCGCGCCGCCTCGACCCGCTCTGCGGTTAGGCTGGCCGTCATGTCGGTGGCGATATAGCCGGGCGCCACAGCATTGACAGTGATGTTGCGGCTGCCGAGTTCGCGTGCCAGTGCCTTGGTCAGGCCGATCAGGCCCGCCTTGGCCGCCGAGTAGTTCGCCTGCCCGGCGTTGCCCACCAACCCCGAGACCGAGCTGATGTGGATGATGCGCCCCGAACGCTGCTTGAGCATCGTACGTTGCACAGCCTTGGCGCAGTGAAAGGCGCCGGTGAGGTTGGTCTCGATCACAGCATGCCAGTCATCAGGCGACATGCGCAGCAGCAGTGTGTCGCGCACGATGCCGGCGTTGCTCACCAAGATGTCTATCTGCCCAAAAGCCTCGAGGGCCGCCCTGACCAGCGCCTCGGCGCCCTCAGCAGTTCTTACATCGGCCTGCACAGCCAAGGCCTGTGCACCCAACGATTCGATCTCGCGGACCACCTCTTGGGCGGCGGCAGCATTGCTGTGATAGTTGATCACGAGGCCGGCGCCGCGAAGGGCCAGTTCGAGCGCGATGGCACGTCCAATGCCTCGTGAGCTACCAGTGACAATGGCCACGCGGCCGTTAAGGCTGTTCATGGTTGCACCTCGCTGGCAAAGGCCTCTAGTGAATCGGGATCGGTGATGCCGCTGAGTCGCATTGCATCGTTGGTGCGCGCCACCAGCCCCGAAACCACCGGCTTGGGGCCGATCTCGATGGTGCCGGTGACGCCTCTGTCTGCCAGATACTGTATGCCCTCGACCCAGCGCACCGGCGAGGTCAGTTGCCTGAGCAACGCCGCCTTGATCTCCGCTGGCTCTGACAGGGCTGATGCTGTCACATTGCTGACCACGGGTGCCCAGGGGCGCGCGAACGGGACGCTCTCGAGGGCGCTATTTAGCTGCTCGGCGGCCTGGCTCATGTAGACGGTATGGCAGGCGACGCTCACAGCCAGCAGCAGCGCGCGTCGGGCACCGCACGCTTTGGCCAGCGATATGGCGCGCTCGATCGCGGGTGTGGCACCCGCGATCACCACCTGCCCCGGCGAGTTATAGTTAGCGACCCAGCAGCTGCCATCGTTGCCACAGGCATCTGCGGCGATCTGTCGCACGGCATCATCGTCCAGCCCGATGATGGCTACCATCCCGCCGGGGTTTGCCTTGCCCGCCGCGCGCATGGCTAGCCCTCTGTGGCGCACCAGACGGATGGCGTCGGCTGTCGTCAGCGCCCCTGCTACAGCCAGGGCCGAGAACTCACCAAGGCTGTGTCCGGCCACATAGCCTACCGCCGCAGCCATTCCGTTCAACCGTGGCCTTAGGGCCGCCCACAGCGCCAGCGAGGTGGTCACGATGGCCGGCTGGGCGTTGGCCGTATCGTTGAGTTGGGCCTCAGGCCCCTCAAAGCACAGGCTAGAGAGGTCATAGCCCAGCACATCATCGGCCTCTTGGTACACGGCGCGGGCCTCGGGGCAGCGCTCATAGAGCGCCGCGCCCATGCCCACATGCTGACATCCCTGCCCGGGAAAGATGAGGGCGAGTTGTCGATCAGCGGCCATGGGCTTGCTCGCACAAAGCTGCGTTCGCTAGTACACCCAGGCGGCCCAGCACCTGCTCGGCCTCGGCCACTGTGCGTCTCAGCACCTCGGCAGCCGGCACGATGTCGTGCACCAACCCGGCGACCTGCCCGGCCATCACCGAACCGTGCGTCACATCGCCTAGCATCACAGCGTCGCGTAGTCGGCCGGTGCCAAACTCGACCAGCTCTTGCTCGGTGGCGCCGCGGCGCTCTAGTTCCTCATAATCTCGTGCCATAGGGTTGCGCAGGCACCGCACAGGGTGGCCCAGCGATGCTCCGGTGACCATGGTTGAGCGCTCGTTGGCTTTGACGATGGCCTGTTTGTAGTTGTCATGAGCGATCGATTCGGTGGTGCAGACAAAGCGAGTGCCCATCTGCACGCCCGCGGCGCCCAAAGCCAATGCTGCTGCCAGCCCACGGCCATCAGCAATGCCCCCCGCTGCGATGACGGGGATGCTGACGGCATCGACGACCTGCGGCAGCAGCGCCATGGTGGCCACGCTGCCGATGTGTCCGCCAGACTCTTGGCCCTCAGCGATGACGGCATCGACACCCGCCCGCTCCAGACGGCGTGCCAGCTGCGCCGAGGCCACCACAGGGATGAACGTGACACCAGCGGCCCGCGCAGGCTCGACGTAGGGCGCCGGGTTGCCGGCGCCGGTGGTGAGCACCGGCACGCGTTCTTTGAGGCAAAAGGCGATGAGCTCATTGGCCACGGCATTGAACAGGGGTACGTTGACGCCAAAAGGCCTGTTGGTGTGAGCACGTATCTGCGCCACCTGGTCGGCTACCCAGCTCAGCGGCGCACTCCCCGCGCCTAGAATGCCCAGCCCTCCGCCATTAGAGACGGCCGTCACCAGCTCCCATGTGCCCACCCAGGCCATGCCCCCCTGCAAGATGGGGTAGTCTATGTGCAGCAGCTCGGTCAGCGGTGTCTTGAGCATTCAGCGCCTCCTATACGCGATATCGAGTACCACAACACAGAGACAGGCCCGTGGTTGCGCTTTGTTGAGCGAGCTCTATGGTGCAACCATCGGCTGCTCACTGTGTTAGATGCTGTGACTCTAGCTCTTGCCGTCAAGGTGGCAAACCTGCAAACTCGATCTGAGGTGATGTTGATGAGACAGCGCGTAGTGGTGACCGGCGTTGGTGCGGTCTCTCCGCTGGGCAATGATGTGCGTTCGACCTGGGATGCGATCGTCGCGGGTCGATCGGGTGTGGCGCGGGTGACCAAGTTCGATGCCTCGGCCTATCGTAGTCGTATCGCCGCCGAGGCGAGCGCCTTTGATCCGCGTGAGCACTTTGAGCCCAAGGACCTGCGCCGAATGGACCCGGTGGTGCAGTTTGCCCTGGTAGCAGCACGAGAGGCCGTGACCGATGCCCGCATCAACTTTGACGAGGCGCTCAAACCGCGCACGGCGGTGATCATCGGCTCTGGCATCGGAGGGATGGACACCGTGACCCGCGAGGTGCGCACGCTGACAGAGCGTGGGCCCGCGCGCGTGAGCCCTTTTCTCATCCCCATGATCTTGCCCGAGACGCCGGCGAGCATGGCTGCCATCGAGTTTGGCCTCACCGGGCCCAACTTTGCGGTGACCTCAGCCTGTGCCTCGGGCGCTAACGCCATTGGCGAGGCAGCCAACATGCTGCGCCACGGCCGGGCTGAGGTTGCCCTGTGTGGTGGTGCCGAGAATGGTGTCATCGAGATTGCGCTGGCGGGGTTCAGTGCCATGAAGGCCCTCTCGACACGCAACGATGATCCCGCTACGGCCTCGCGGCCATTCGATCGCGATCGCGATGGTTTTGTGGTGGGCGAGGGCGCCGCGATGCTGGTGCTCGAGACGCTAGAGCACGCCCAGGCGCGTGGGGCCCACATCTATGCCGAGTTGTTGGGCTATAGCGCCAATGACGATGCCTATCACATCACCGCCCCCACCGAAGACGGGGCTGGCGCCGCTGCCTGCATGCAACTCGCTCTCAACGACGCATGCCTACAGCCCGAGCAGGTGGACTATATCAACGCCCACGGCACCAGCACACCGCTCAACGACATCACCGAGACGCACGCCATCAAGCGGGCCTTTGGCGCGCACGCCTATCGCCTCGCCGTGTCTGCTACCAAGTCGATGACCGGCCACCTGCTGGGGGCCGCAGGCGCTCTTGAGGCTGTGCTGTGCGTCAAGGCCATTCAAATGGGCATCATCCCACCCACAACGAACCTGCAGCAGCCCGATGCCGAATGTGACCTGGACTATGTGCCCAACGTCGCCCGTCATGCTCCTGTGCGAGTGGCACTCTCTAACTCCTTTGGCTTTGGCGGCCACAATGCCTGTCTGATACTGGGCGCGCCGCAGGGAGGCGAACGCTGAGCCCCCGCGCAGCCATCGTGGGATGGGGCAAATGCGTCCCCGAGAAGGTGCTGACCAATGACGACCTCGCCGCCATGGTTGACACGTCGGATGAGTGGATCGTCGAGCGTACAGGCATACGCCAGCGCCATGTGGTAGGCGAGGGCCAGGCCACCACGGCCCTGGCTTTGGGCGCCGCTCGCGAGGCTCTCGAGCGAGCTGATGCCGACCCCCGCGAGGTCGAACTGATCATCGTGGCAACCCTGACGCCAGATCATCCTATGCCGGCCACCGCCTGTCAGGTACAGAATGCGCTGGGCGCAACCAGAGCGGGCGCTTTTGACCTCAACGCGGGCTGCTCGGGGTTTGTGTATGCCCTGGCGATGGGCGAGGCGGCCATCGCTGCCGGCACCTATCGAACGGTGCTCGTCATTGGGGCAGACACCATGAGCACCGTGGTAGATTGGCAAGACCGTTCGACGGCGGTGCTTTTTGGCGATGGCGCGGGCGCCGTGCTGTTGCAGGCCACCCTGGAGGAACACGGCGTCCTGGCCACGCTGCTGGGGTCTGATGGCGCCGGCGACGAGCTGTTGATGATCCCCGCCGGGGGCAGCGCCCAGCGGGCCTCTCACGACACGGTAGCAGCTGGCCTTCACCATGTACAGATGAACGGTCGGCAAGTCTATCGTTTTGCGGCGCGCATGTTGCCCGAGGCCACCGAGGTCGTCGTCAGAGATGCGGGGCTGACGCTCGACGCCGTGGACTGGATCATTCCACATCAGGCCAACGCTCGCATCATCGAGGCGGCAGCGCAACGCCTGCAACTGCCGCTCGAGCGCTTTGTGATCAACGTCGATGCCTACGGCAACACCTCGGCGGCGTCGGTGCCCATCGCGCTTTGTGAGGCGGCTGACGATGGCCGTATTCAGCCGGGGCAACATCTGGTGCTGGTGGGTTTTGGCGCCGGCCTCACCTGGGCAGCAGCCGTTCTGCGCTGGCCCACCGCAGCACCAGAGGCACAGCGGGCAGCGCTGCATCGTATTTGGCGTGCGTGGCTGTATCGCTGGGCGGCGCTGCGAACGGGGCTGTGGCGTGGGCTCAGCCGGTTGACGATCTGGCTGGGTCGCCTAAAACAGCGAGGAAGGCGCGGTGGATGAGCGCCAGACGCCGGCCCGCTATTGCGCCTGACTGGTGGGCCGGCTCTTGATCATGAGCGACCATTGACCGGTCTGCACTACCTGCTGGTTCTGGTTGAGCACATCCATCTCGATGAACACCATACCGCCACCCGATGCACGCATAGGGCGGATGCGTGCTATGGTGGCACGGTAGGTGACGGTGTCGCCGATGAACACCGGTGACTTGAACTTCCAGGAGATACCCGTAAAGGCCAGGGTGTTGTCGGTCAGGCCTGCCTGGCAGGCCAACCCAGCCGCTATCGACAGCCCCAGCAGGCCGTGTGCAATGCGCTGACCGAACATGGTTTGTTGCGCATAGACAGCGTCAGTGTGGAGTGCATTGTCATCGCCGGTCAGGGCGGCAAAGGCCGCGATGTCGTCTTCGGTGATCGTTTTCGATGGGCCGAGCAATACCTGGCCAACGCTCAAATCCTCCAGGTATAGCCCGCCTCTCGCCTCGGTCATCTCACTGCCTCCTGCGCGTGTTGCCTCCAGAACACGTGTCGTTCTACAGAGTTGCGCTCAAGGTCATTTTCGGCCATGCCAGAGCCGGATGCTATACTAGCGAGACAATGCCAAACGTCAAACGAAGCTTCGTCGGCCGCTGTCGTTGGTTTGCCGGTATCCTCGTAGGGTTGGGGCTTGTCGCGGCCATCCTGGTGCTGGGGCTGCGCTGGTGGACCGACCACCATTATGCCAGCCGCATCTATGATCTGGAGAGTGCACCCGAGCGGCGTGTCGCCATCGTCTTTGGCGCAGGGTATTGGCCAAGCGGGCGTCTGAGCGATATTCTGGCCGATCGCGTTGAGACGGGCGTTGACCTGTATCACGCCGGCAAGGTCACCAAGCTTCTCATGACCGGAGACAACCGCACGGCAGACTATAACGAGCCGGCCCGCATGCTCGAGTACGCCGTGGAGCTGGGCATACCGCCTGAGGATGTTGTGCTCGACTATGCCGGGCGTCGTACCTACGATAGCTGTTATCGCGCCAAGCACATCTTTATGGTTGACGATGCTATCCTGGTTACCCAGGAGTATCACCTCGATCGTGCACTGTTCACAGCCAGTAGTCTGGGATTGGATGCGATCGGCGTCGCCGCTGATCGGCACAGCTACACGTTGCTTCAGAGTTACTGGTGGCGCGAAGTTCTTGCTACGGCCAGGGCCTGGTGGGATGTCAAGGTCGCCCATCCGCTACCTGTGATGGGTGAGCCGCTGCCCATTTCCGACTAGGGGCGCTCTGGCCAGCTCTCGTAGGCCGCCATGATCTGCTGAGGCGATGCTGTGCCGGTGGTGCCCAAACAACGGATGCTCACCGATGCTGCCAGATTGCCCACCAATGCGGCTTCATACGGCGTGGCCCCCGCGCACAGGCTGGTAGAGATGGCTGCCAGGGCCGTATCTCCCGCACCCACGATGTCAATGTCGCCGCGCACGGGCACGGCAGGCGCCAATAGCACGTCCTCGGCAGTGCAAACCAGGCAGCCGCGCGCGCCCACGGTGCAGAACACCACTCGGCCTGTGCGCAGTGCCAGCGCCTGGGCAGCAGCTGATATTCGCGCCAGATCATCGCTCTGTGCCCAGCCCAGGGCAGAGAGCGTTTCGTGCTCGTTGGGCTTGAGCATCACCTGGTCATACAGGCCGATGCGCTTGCGCGAATCCACCGTGATGGGCAGCTCGGGGCGGGCTGCCCCCAGGGCTGCGAGACCCGCTCGCAGCCGCGCGGTGATGGCGCCATGGTCTGGCTCTGGCACCTGGTCGTTGACGATGATGCCATCCACCTCGCCCGCCAGCGCATGCAGGCGTCGCAGCAGTTCAGCCCCGATCGGCTTGGGCAGAGGCCGCCGGTTCTTGATGTCCAGCCGGTTCATCTCGCGCACTTGGCCATCGACGCCTGTCAGGAGCGGCTTGGTGTAGGTTGGGGTGAGCAACTCGTCGCTGTGCACCAGGGCATCGGTGACCACACCACGGCGCTCGAGGGCGCGCATCAGGTCATGGCCGTTGCCATCGTCGCCGATGACGCCCAGGGCCATCACCTCGGCGCCCAGGGCGCGTGCATTGGCAGCGACATTGCCGGCCGCGCCAGGGCTGGCGCGCCGCGCCACCACCTGATGTGCGTCAAGGCCGGTCTCGAGAGAGGGTTCGGCCAATCGCTGGTCGATCTCGAGGTAGAGATCAAGAAAGTAATCGCCGACGATCAGCAGGCGCTGGCCTGCCATAGCGCCGAGAAGGTTCTGTAGGCGCTCGTTGTTCATGAGCGTTTGTCCATCGCCTGCGTGATGCTACGGTGCAGCACAGGGATGGTGTGTTGATGCGGCGCTTGAAAGTAGTAGCTCTCACCACCGTCGGCCACCGTGCGCACCAGGATGGTCTTGTAGGGCCGAAAGTAGTAGCGGGCATCGTCTTTGGGGGGCTCGTGCGTCAGATCCTCACCCAAAGGTTGCAGATCGAAAACGGCGGTGGTCAGATGGCGGATCTCGCGGCCTTCCTGTCGCTCGACATTGCGGGCCATCGAGAGAGCCTTGAGGTAAACCTCTGGGCCCATCACAGCCGTGCCCACATTGAGCAGCACGCCCCCTTCCAGATGACGCACCTGTTCAGCCAGCACGAGAAAGTCGGTATACGACGCAGCACCCCAGGCAGCGCCGTCGCAGTTGGGGTGTTCGTGCACGATGTCGCTGCCGATGCCCACATGAACGGTGACGGGCACCTCTCGGTGGTAGGCCCAGCCCAGGATGCTGATATCGCGGTGGGGCAGGCGCTCTTCCCAGATGGTGCGGCCGATCATCTCGCCGAGGCCAATGCCCTCGCTGGCCGCAAGCCGCGCCAGGTCATTCAGACGACCCGTCTCGCGCCATAGGCCGAACTCTCCCTGGCGGATGTAGCGCGCCACGCTTTCAGAGGTGGCGCCGATCAGCGATAGCTCATAGTCATGGATGGCGCCCGCGCCGTTGATGCCTAGGCAACTGATGGCGCCAGCCCGTAACATGTCAATGATGTAGCGCGACAGGCCATACTTGATCAAATGCGCGCCCATCAGCAGTATTACGGCGCTCCCACATAGTCGGGCGGTGGCAATCTGTTCGGCCAGCTTGGTCAAGCGGTCGTCAGCATAATCGGGCAGAGGGTCGTTCAGGTTGGCGAGGCTGGCAACGCCATAGTCATGGGTGCGCTCGGCCAAAGGGCGTAACGCCAGCCGCGAACGGTCGAAACGGAGGTAGGGCATACGTCAAGGCTCCTGTTGTATCTCGAACATACGGCAGTAGCTTTCATAGCGCAGCGGCGCGATCTCGCCGCGCTCGGTGGCGGCTTTGATGGCGCACCCTGGCTCGTGCATGTGCGTGCATGGCTGAAAGCGGCAGTAGCCCAGGTATGGCCGAAACTCGGGGAAAAAGGCATCGAGCTGCTCGCTGTCGATATCCCAAAAGTAGAACACGCGGAGGCCAGGTGTGTCGGCCACCAGGATATCGGGCTCGGGGTTAAGCAGCTGTGCCACCACAGTGGTGTGCTTACCCTTGTCGTGGTAGGCACTCACCTCGCCCACCGCCAAGTCTAGCCCTGGCCACAGGGCGTTGAGCAAGCTCGATTTGCCCACTCCCGACGGGCCGGTGAGGGCTGATAGCTTGCCACGCAGCATCTCACGCAACGTCTCGATGTTCTCACCGGTCTCGGCGCTGGTAAAGATCACCGTATAACCCAGGCCGCGATAGCGGCGCAGCATCTCGCGCTCTCTATCTACCAGTGGCATGTCACTCTTGTTGGCCACCACAACGGCAGGCAGGCCGACCGCCTCGCAAGCCACCAGGTAGCGGTCGAGGGTGAGGGGGTTCAGCGGGGGGCTACCCAGGGCGAAGACCACCAGCACCTGGTCAGGGTTGGCCACAATCACCTGTTCACGATCGTACCGAGTGCCTGGCCGAGGCGGCGGGGTGCGCCGTGAGAGCACGCTCCGTCGCGTCAGCACCTCGGTGATGGTGCCGGTGCCGTCTGTGTTCGTCTCGAACAGAACGTGGTCACCGATCACCACCAGATCGGCCTGCTGTCTGTCCTTTTTGAGACGGCCGCGCACCCCACAGTCGATCGGCTTGTCGTTTTCGCCGCCCAAACGCCCATCCGGCTGCACATAATAGTGCCCGCCATGGGTGCGTACCACCAGCCCTCTCGTGAGAGCGCCCAAATGACCTCCTCTACCCCGTTCGCCCAGTCTCCATAACCAGTCTAGCATCGTGGCGCCCATGAGCCAAGCCAAGCTTTGACATCGACCAACGCAACGCCTATCATGGCCGCGACTCTACGGTCTGATGAACTGGTTGGCCCAAAGGATGCGCGAGTTGATCAAGCTCTCTGTGCTGATGCCTGTATACAACGAAGAGGATGGCCTCGAGACCATCTTGCGGCGGGTGGCTGCTGTGGATGTTGCGAAAGAGATCATCGTGGTCGATGACTGCTCTACCGATGCCACTTCTGAAATCCTCGCCAAGCTTGACCTGCCCGACCTGCGCGTCGAGCGTCATCCCGTCAACCGCGGCAAAGGCGCAGGCATCCGCACGGCCCTGGCCGCGGCCACAGGTGATGCCGTCATCATCCAGGACGCCGATCTCGAGTATGATCCCGCTGACTATGGCGCGCTCTTGGCGCCCATTCTGCGCGGAGAGGCCAAGGTGGTCTACGGAGTGCGCGATTTCTCGTCACAGAAAGCAATGATGCGCCTGGGCAACCAGTTCCTTACATGGCTCACCAACCTGCTCTATGGCACGCGGCTGCATGACATGGAGACCTGCTACAAGGTCATGACCATTGATGTGGCACGGCGTCTCGATCTCGAATGCAATCGCTTTGACCTGGAGCCCGAGATCACCGCCAAGGTGGTGCGCCTTGGGCAGTGCATCGTTGAGGTGCCCATTGCCTATTGGCCGCGCGAGGCCAAGAAGCTTTCGCCCTGGCGTGATGGGCTTCCGGCGGTGCGCGCCCTGCTGCGCTATCGCACCTGGAAGCCGCGGGCTAGCGACTAGCATGCCACACCAAACCCTGTCTGAAGCTGCGCTGGTGGTGCTGCCCACCTACAACGAAGCCGAGAATGTTGAACACCTCATCGAGCTGATTCTACAGCAGGCTGCCCGCCTCCATGTGGTGGTTGTCGATGATAGCTCGCCAGATGGCACTGGTGAGATTGTCGATCGGCTCTGCGCCCGTGATCCGCGCGTCGCCGTGATCCATCGCAGTGGCAAGCTGGGGCTGGGCACAGCCTATATGGCGGGTTTCCAGCGGGCTCTGTCGTTGGGCTATGGCTATGCCATCACCATGGACGCTGACTTTTCGCACCATCCGCGTTATCTGCCAGGCCTGCTGGCGCTCATGCCCGAATGTGATCTGGCCATTGGCTCGCGCTATGTGCCGGGCGGTGGCACCGAGGGTTGGCCACTCCGGCGGCGGATTCTCAGCAGTGGTGCCAACCTCTTTGCACGCACCTTGCTGGGTTTGCACGCCCATGACTGCACGGCTGGCTTTCGCTGCTATCGTCGTGAGGTGCTAGAGAGCATCGAGCTGGACACGATCTTTTCCAGCGGCTATTCATTCCTCGTCGAAATGCTCACGCGTTGCGAGCGCCGCGGTTTTCGCGTGCGTGAGCTGCCCATCGTCTTCCGCGACCGCGAGGCTGGTGTATCCAAGATCTCGCGTGCAGAAGTGTACCGCTCAGTCTACACCGTCTTTCGTCTACGATTCAGTTTTCTCCCGTGGGATCGCTGGGAGGCCAGGCGCAATCGCGCCGCCTAGGCCTCGTCCCCTCCACCCCCGCTGTGAGTCATCGCTGCGAACAGCGCCTTGCCGTCGCCCCTCGCCCTCATTAGTTGACTAATCTAGTCAATTAATGTAAAGTAGGTGGAGGAGCAGACGATGACGCAGAACGTACAACTCGATGTTTTGGGAATGACCTGCGCGGCTTGTTCGCGCACCGTTGAAAGAACGCTCAGTCGCGCTGCGGGGGTGACGGATGCGGCCGTGAATATCGCGACCGAGAAGGCGATGGTGAGTTACGATCCGGCGCTCATCGGCGGTGCAGGCCTGGTGGCAGCCGTGCGCGATGCGGGCTATGACGTTCGTACCGTCAAACAGGCGTTGCCCATTGGCGGTATGACCTGTGCCGCTTGTGTGCGGCACGTTGAGCGTGCCCTTGCGCGCATCGACGGTGTGCTGGGCGCTCAGGCTAACCTGGCTACAGAGCGTGCCACTGTCGAGTATCTGCCCGAGATGGTTACGCTCGACGTGTTACGGCAAGCCATAGAGGGGGCCGGCTATGAGCTGCTACCCTTTGAGACCGCAGCTGCCGCTCAAGGCCCCGATCCAGAAATTACCAAGATGCAGACCGTGCGACGCCGCATGATCATCGCCTGGGTGTTCACTGTGCCGGTGATGCTGCTGATGGTGGCTCATATGGCCTTTGGGGTCATGTGGCCCAGCATGGTGGCCCTCGAGGTGGGGCTTTCGCTGTTGGCACTGCCGGTGCTTGTGTGGCCTGGAGGCGCCACCTTCCGCTCGGCGTTCAAGGCGGTCACTCATGGCGGCGCGAATATGGACGTGCTCATCGCCGTGGGCACCATGGCGTCATGGATAAGTGGGCCACTTTCGCTGTTTACGGCGCTGTCGAGCTATAGCGCCGTCTCGGCCATGATCATGGCTATACACCTTACGGGGCGCTACATCGAGGCCAGCGCCAAGGGGCGGGCCTCGCAGGCTATCCGCAAGCTGGCCCAGCTGGGCGCCAAGACAGCTCGCCTGTTGGTCGACGGGCAGGAGTATGAGGTGCCCATTTCGCAGGTGCGAGTGGGCGATCTGCTGGTGGTGCGCCCCGGCGAAAAGCTGCCCACCGATGGCACAGTGGTGTGGGGCGAGAGTAGCGTCGATGAATCGATGGCCACCGGCGAGTCTCTGCCTGTGGCCAAACAAGTCGGCGATGGGGTGATTGGCGCAACGCTCAATCAAGAGGGCTTGCTGCACATGCAGGCCACACGTGTTGGCGGCGACACCTTCTTATCACAGGTGGTCAAACTGGTCGAGGCGGCGCAGGGCAGCCGTGTGCCCATTCAAGCTTTCGCCGATCGGGTGACGACCATCTTTGTGCCGGTGATTCTCGGTCTGGCGGTGCTAACCATGCTGTCCTGGCTGCTGCTCGGGGCCGAGCTGCAGATGCTACTGGTGTGGGCGCAGCGACGGTTGCCCTGGGTCGATCCCACGCTGACGCCGATTACCCTCGCCATGGTGGCTACCATTGCTACGCTGGTGATCGCTTGCCCCTGTGCGCTTGGCCTGGCGACGCCCACGGCGCTGATGGTGGGCAGCGGCATGGGTGCAGAGCACGGCATCCTCATCCGCGATGGGGCCGCTATCCAGACCATGGGGCAGGCGCACCAGGTGGTGTTCGACAAGACCGGCACCCTGACACTCGGTCGCCCTGCGGTGATGCGGGTGGTGGCCTTGCATGGCGGCAGCGACGAGGTGCTGCGCCTGGCTGCCGCTATCGAGCGTGGCAGCGAACACCCGCTGGGACGCGCTGTTGTGGCCCAGGCCGAGCGTCGCGCATTGGCCGTGCCCGACGTCGCCAGCGTCGCAGTCGAGCGAGGTAGAGGGATCCGTGGCCTGGTGAACGGGCAAGAGGTGCTGGTGGGCAGCGAGCGCTGGCTGCGCGAACTGGGCATCGACACATCGCCGTTGGCGCCGAGCGCTGACGAGTTCGAGGCGGCGGCTATGACGGTGGTACATGTGGCCGCAGATGGCCAGGCGCTGGGACTACTGGCTCTGGCCGACCCGATCAAGCCCGAGGCGCGCGAGGTGGTGCAGGCTTTGGCCTCGCTGGGCCTCAAGACCACACTGCTCACCGGCGACAACCAGCGCACTGCTGCGGCCATCGCCGCGCAGGCGGGCATCGAGCATGTGCTGGCTGGCGTGCTGCCGGCTGGCAAGGTGGCTGAGTTAGAGCGACTGCAAGCGTCGGGTGGGGCCGCCATCATGGTTGGCGATGGCATCAACGATGCGCCTGCTCTCACCACAGCCGCAGTGGGTGTGGCCCTCGGCACGGGCACAGATATCGCTATCGAGGCAGCCGACGTGACGCTGGTGCGCAATGACCTCTGGGCCCTGGTAGACGCGGTCAAACTGTCGCGCGCCACCTTCCGCAAGATAAAGCAGAATCTCTTCTGGGCCTTTTTCTACAACCTGGTCATGCTGCCGCTGGCCATGCTGGGGCTGATGCACCCTGCGCTGGCCGAGCTGGCCATGGCCAGCAGCTCGATCACCGTGGTCACCAACGCGAATCTGCTGCGGCGCGGAGCCATCTTTCGCTAGGCGCTCTGCAGCCTAGCTTGCGAGCAATGCGCCGATGCCCACAACCCCGTCTCCACCGTGACAGGAGAGCACCTGGCCCGCCTCGCCGATGCCGATGCGGTCCATGGTTACTTGGGTGGTAGCTACGATCTCATGGGCCAGGGTAGAGGCGGCCTGAGAGGCCCGAATGTGCATGATCTGCACCAACTCTAGCGGCCCGAGCGCACTGATCTCGCTGGCGATGCGCGCCAGGCCCTTGCTTGTAGAGCGCGCCGCACCGAGCAGGCGCAGTTGCCCCTCGACCAGGTTGAGGATCGGCTTGATGCTGAGAGCCCGCACCATGCGATCGATGGCTGGCATGACCACGCTGAGCCGGCCGCCGCGGCGGATGAACTCTACCGTATCGAGCTGGATCAGCACTCGCGTTCTGGAGCGCATAGAGGCGATGCTGCTGAGGATCTCTTCGCGAGAGGCGCCGCGTAGGGCCATCTCGGCGGCGTGGATCACCTGCCAGCCCATGGCCATCGATATGGCGCGTGAATCGACCACAGTGACATGGTCTCTAAAGTGGCTGGCGGCGCTCCATGCCGAGCTATAGGTGCCAGAGTGAGCACCGGTAAGGGTGATGCAGATCACGTCTAGCCCCATAGCAACCAGCCCCTCAAAGACCGAGAAGAACGCGCCTGCGGGGGGTTGCGAAGTAATGGGGTGTACAGCGCTGTGAGCGCGTTGCCAGAACTCGTCTGTAGAAAGCTCCTGGTCAGCAAAGACCTGATCACCGAACGAGATCGTCAGTGGCACGGTGATGATCCCAAGCCTCGCGGCCACGTTTGGTGGAATGTCGGCCGCACTATCGGTAACAATCCGTATCGGTCTGGCGCTAGTCGTCATGCTCCCCTCTCGTCGACACGTCGTAGATGCGGTAGCGCTTGTACACTTCGCCCCCCATGCCCTCGATTCCGCGGATCACCTTGTAGTTGTCCTCCAGAATCCACGACATCTCGGCCCAACGGTAGCCCTTACGGACTGCCTCCTCGCAGGCGGCCTTGTAGAAGAGGGCCTCGATGCCCTTGAGGCGATGCTCTTCGAGCACTCCCATGATCAGCACGCGAATGCCATCGATCTTGCGGCGATGCCAGAGGAACTTGAGCCAGCCCAGCGGTAGCATGCGTCCGTTCATATGGCGCAACGGCTGGCAATAGTCGGGCAGCACCACAAACACGCCCACGGGCTTGTCGTCGATAAAGGCCAGGTAGCACATGTCGTGGTCTGCGATGGCCTTGAGGGCATTCGCCAGATAATCGTACTCGGCATCGGTCATGGGTACGGCGCCCCAGTTCTTGGACCAGGCAGCGCGATGGATCGGCTTAACCAGCTCCATCTCTGCGTCGAGGCGCCCAAAATCGATCTTGCGGATTGTCACGCCGTATCGTTCCGTTGAGATCTTGGCAAAGCGCGCCAGGCGCTCAGGCAGGCCCTGGACATCGGGGCCAAACTCGTAGATAGCGGTCTTGAACGCCAGGATGTCTTTGGCCTTGGTCATGCCATAGCGCTCGATGTACTCCTGATAGTACGCCGGGCAGTAGGTCATCATGACGACGGGCGGGCTGTCACGTCCTTCGATGAGCAGACCGATCTCATCGTTGATGTGCAAGTCGAGTGGGCCTCGCATGGTGTCAACGCCCCGCGCAGCCAACCAGTTGCGCGCCGCGTCGAAGAGGGCCGTCGCGGCTTCATAGTCGGGTAGGACCTCGAGTGCTCCCCAGAACCCCACCGACTCGTTCCAGGTGGCTTTGTGAGCTTGGTCGTCGATGGCAGCGATGGTGCCCACGATTCGCCCGCTGCGTCGAGCAGCAAACAGTTGCACAGTTGCGTGCTCGAAAAAGGGGTTATGATGAGGGTCAAAGTGCTTGATGCGATCATTGATGAGAGGCGGCACCCAGTTGGGGTCGCCGCGGTAAACCTCAAAAGGAAAGAGCACAAACTCGCGCAGTTCTTTGGCGGTGCTGATCGGCTCGACGACGATGCTCGGTGTCACCTTTACCCCCTATTGGGCCCATCTGCCATACAATGCACAAACCCAACTGACATGAGAGGATACGCCAAACACGCTCGATTGGGTAATCCAGTGGTTTGACGTAAAGGGTATGGGGCCGATAATGACCACATCCCCTATGCGAGGTTGTCATGAAGATACGCTTTTGCGGCGCTGCACGTACGGTTACGGGGTCAATGCATCTTCTCGAGGTCAACGGCCAGCGGATTCTGCTGGAGTGCGGCCTCTATCAGGGGCACCGCGCTGAGGCGTTCAAGCGCAACCGTGAGCTGCCCTTTGACGCTCGCCACATCGACGCCATGGTGCTCTCACATGCGCACATTGATCATAGCGGCAATATCCCCAACCTGGTGCGCTCTGGCTTTGAGGGGGCCATCTATGCCACACATGCCACGCGCGACCTGTGTAGCAGCATGCTGCGCGATTCGGCTTATATCATGGAGTCAGATGCTGCCTACCTCAACCGCAAGCAGGGCCTGCGTGGAGAACATGCCATACAGCCTATCTATACCCAAGAGGATGCCACCCGGAGCCTCGGCCATTTCGTGTCGGTCGGGTACGAACGGCGCCTGCCTATCGCTTCTGGCGTCGACCTCACCCTGTACGATGCCGGTCATATTCTCGGCTCGGCTTTTGTGGCCCTCGACGTGCAAGAGGATGGCCGTAGCTATCGCCTGATGTTTACGGGAGATGTGGGTCGTAGGGACTTGCCCATCTTGCGAGACCCCCAGGTGGTGCCCGCGCCCGACTATCTCATCACCGAAAGCACCTATGGTGGCCGCCAGCACGACACGCCCCAGGATGCCGAGGCCAAGCTGCTGCGAGTCGTCAACGAGACGGCATCGCGGGGCGGCAAGGTCATCATTCCGGCCTTTGCCGTGGGGCGCACACAAGAGATCGTCTACGCCCTGCATCGGCTGGCCAATGCGGGCGCCATCGGCGACGTGCCCATCTTTGTCGATTCGCCGTTGGCCATCGATGTCACCGACATCTTTCGCCTGCACCCCGAGTATTATGACCGCGAGGCACGCGAGTTCATGCTAGAGGTGCGTGATCCCTTCGGCTTCGAGCGCCTGCGCTATACCCGCTGGGTTGAAGAGAGCAAGGCACTCAATACTCTCCAAGGTCCGGCGGTTATTCTAAGCGCCTCGGGCATGTGCGAGGCAGGCCGCATTCTGCATCACCTCAAGAACAACATCGAATCATCGCGAAATACGATCTTGTTCGTGGGCTTTCAGGCTGAGCACACCCTGGGGAGACGCATTCTAGATGGCGTCGAGGAGGTTTCGATCCTCGGTGGGCGCTATCGAGCACGGGCCCGCATCGAGTCGATCAACGGCTATAGCGCGCACGCCGATGAAAAAGAGCTCCTGAGTTACGTTCAGCAACTGGAGCCGCACAGGATCAAAAAGGCCTTTGCTGTTCACGGCGATCTCGAAGCCTGCGAGGCCATCGCCAGGGGGCTAGAGGGCCTGGGCGTGCGCAAGACGTCTATCCCCGAAGAGGGACAGCAGTTCGAGATCTAGCCATCTATGTGCTCCATGTCAAGTCGTCTTGGAGCGCGTTCGCTGCCATTGGCGGCAGAGCCCAGGCAAAAAGCCAGCAGCGGGCGCCAGGGGCTCTGGGGGCGTTGCTCCATCAGCCATACTTCGTCGGCAGCAAAACGTGCTCGAAAGGGTTGCTTGCCACTCTGCAGCAGCGCCTGCCCCACCCGCGAGGGCAGGTTGAGGCCGATGGTCACGTGGGGGCGGTAGGGGCCGACGCGATGATACTGTGGTGTAATCGCCTCACCTAGCGCGGCTAACAGCCGCTCGCGCAGCGCTCGTAGCGGACGCACCGGCCCAACATGCAAAAAGACGCCGCAATCGTCGGGAGCGTTCTCGAACACATCAACACCGCGGATGCGCAATGCAAGTGGGCTTGCCTGAGCGCAGGCGCTGTTTGTGCGGGAGAGAGAGGGCTCGACGTTATCAGAAGCCCAGTAGAAGGGCCCTACGATGGAGATATGATAGCCCATCGGAGGGCGTGTGGCGCCGACGCTGGGCAGAAACCGATCCTCGATGCGCACCTCGGTAGTGCGAGGCAGGCGGATCATCAACAGATAACGGCTCTGTGAGGCACTGTGGACTGGCGCTGGCATAGCGTCATTCTAGAGAGCGACGCTTGACTTGTCCAGTGGCCAATGATGTGTGGCCAGCCAGGCGCGCAGGCGGTGCATACCCTGCTCGGCGTCTACGCGCAGCCTGTGCCTGGCTGGCAAGGCATCCAGTTCATCGCGATCCAGCTCGATGGCACCGCCATCGGGCAGCACTAGCAGGTCGAGTAACCAATCGCGCCAGCGTATGCTTGCCGCCGCGATCTCTGCCGGCGCGGTGATGTTGCAGTAATGGCCCTTGAGCTCGCCCCGGGGGCTGTACACCGCCATGATGTTGAACGGCTCATCGGGGTAATAGTGCTCGATGAACAGATCTCCCGCCTGTAGAACAAAGGCGCCGACCGCAAACGGCTTGGGCGCCTCCCACCGGCAACGCACCACGGTGGTCTGTTCGTTGGCAAAGACGCGCTGGCCCTGGTAGGTCAGGCGTTCGCGCCCTTCGAAATCGAGCTTGGTGATGGTGATGACTGCGCTCATTACAGCCCCAGTGCTGTCAGCAGGCGATGGCGGATATGCGCCGCCTCGAGCGTATCTAGCTGCGTCTGTATGCGTGGACGCGGTAGGGGCACGTTGACCTCGAGCGCTACAGTGCCAGGCCGCGAAGAGATGACCAGCACGCGATCTGAAAGGTAGATCGCCTCGTCGACGTCGTGGGTCACGAACAGCACCGTCTGCCCAAAGCGCTCCCACACCTGCAGCAGCCAGTCTCGCATTCCGCGCCGTGTGAGGGCATCCAAAGCCCCAAAAGGCTCATCCAGGGCCAGCACAGTGGGGTGGGCCAACATGGTGCGCAGCAGCGCGGCCCGCTGGCGCATGCCCCCCGAGAGTTGCGAAGGATAGCTCTGTGCAAAGCCCTCAAGCCCGAACAGTGGCAGCAACGCTTGGGCCTCTTGTTCGGCCTCCTGTCGGTCGCGGCGCTGGATCTCGGGGCCGAGCAACAGGTTATCCATCACGCGTCGCCAGGGCATGAGCAGGTCTTGTTGGGGCATGAGGCCCACGCGCCCCAGACGAGGCAAGGTGTCGCCCTGTAGCCTGATCGTACCGCTATCCGGCTCCATCAGGCCACAGATGAGGTTGAGCAGCGTGCTCTTGCCACAACCACTGGGCCCTACCAGAGAGACAAACTCACCCTCAGCCGCGTGTAGCGACACCCCATCAAGGGCGTGGACGATATGGCCATCCACCCTAAAGCGCTTGCTGACCTGCTCGACCTCGACCGCCAGTGGGCTCATGATCGCACTCTATTCGGCCAGGTAAGCATTAGAGAAGGCAGCATCCGCATCGATGGGTTCCGAGAGAAGCCCGTTTGCGACCATCCAGTCGACAAAAGTGCGCCAGACTGTGGGGTTCTGCACACCCCAACGCGGGGCATCGGCCTGGTAGTGATCGCTCAGCCACGCCTGGCTGGCGCGCACCAACTGAGCGTCGCTTTCGGGCGAGTGTTTGATCAGGATATCTGCTGCTTCAACAGGATGCTCTATGGCGTACGAGTAGCCGCGCTCGGTAGCAGCGAGAAAGCGGCTTACCAACTCGGACCGCTCAGCCAACGTCGATTCGCCGGCGATGATCACCGGTGTGTAATAATCGGGCACGCAATCACCATACAGCGGCACGGTGTTCAGCTCCACGCCCATCAGCTCAGCCTGCACGCCGTCCCAACCCTGGTAGATCCAGATGAGATCGGCCCGACCGGCTACCAGGGCAGGAAAGGTATCATAGCCGACATCCACAAACTCGAGCTGGTCGATATCGGCGCCCTCACATTGCATCAGGCCTTGCAGTAGTGGGCGTTCGATGGGCAGGCCAAAAGAGGCGTAGGTTTTGCCCTCAAAGTCGGCTGCGCTCTCAATGCCCGCCGACGCCAGCGAGGCGATCGCGGAGGTATTGTGTTGCACGATGGCTGCGATCGAAACGACCGGTATACCGCTGGCGCGCGCCACGGTCACCTCATCCTGAAAGCTCACGCCAAACGGTGTATTGCCCGCGGCCACCTGTTTTAGTGCCGCCGATGGGTCGGCCGGTACCTGAATTTCTACAGCCAGGCCCTGTTCGGCGTACCAGCCCTTTTCTAGGGCGACGTAAAAGCCGGTATGGTTGGTGTTGGGCACCCAGTCGAGGGTCAGCACCACCGGTTCCAGTTCTTGCGGGCGCTTGCAGCCCGTCAACAACACCCCCACCAGGCTCACGATCAGCGCCAGATGGCGCCATGTCGATAGCTTGTTCATTTCGATAACTCCTCCCAGTGCTCTTGCCTGCCAAAGCGCCAGGGCTGTAGCAGCCGCTCAACCACGTTCACCAGCCCAAACAGCCCGAGGCTGAGCACGGCGCTGACAAAGATACTCACGAACACCCAGTCTGTGCGGAACGAGTTGGTGGCACGCAGCATAAAGATGCCCAAGCCGCGGCTGGCGCCCACCCATTCGCCCATGATGGCGCCAACCACACTGTAGGTAATGGCCACCTTGATGCCGGTAAAGATCATGGGGAGCGCTGAGGGCAGGCGCACCTTGAAGAACAGATCGCTGCGAGTGGCCCCCATGGTGCGCAGCAATGCCAGCAGGTCGCTGCTGGCCGACCGCAGGCCATCGGCGGTGTTGACCACCACCGGGAAGAAGCAGACCAGCCCCACCACAATGATCTTGGGCAGCAGGCCATAGCCAAACCAGATCACCAGCAAGGGCGCAATAGCAATGGTCGGCACCGTTTGAGAGGCTACCAGGAGGGGATAGATGGCCCTACGGAGCAACGGTGACAGGTCTATAGCGATGCCCAGGCCCAGGCCCGCCATCAGCGCGACCGCAAAGCCCAACAGCGTCTCTACCAGCGTGCGCACCACATGTGGCCAGAGCAACTGCAGCGAGTCGATGCCTGCGCTCCACACGGCGCTGGGCGCTGGCAATAGCCACTCCTGGATGTCGAGGAGCCTGGCCAGCAATTCCCACAGCGCCAGCAAACCAACGATGAGAGCCACTGCGGGCAACGCCTGCCTGAAGGCGCGATAGAAGCGGGGCCTCATCACTGTTCCCTCTGCGCTGGCGTAGCACCGGAGCCCGCCTGTTGTGTATGCACCAACAGCAACCGCCCGCTACGCACATCGATAGTGGCCCGCCGCTCAAGCATGACGTTGCTGATGCCCCGCGCCCCGCCCATCAGTAGTGGTTCATCATGCAGCGGGTAGGCCAGCCCGATGGTAGTGATGCCGTGGCAATCTCCCCCCCAGGGGAGCAGAGACACCATGTCTCCTGCGGCACCGATCAGGTCAGAGCGACCCTCAGGCAGCAGGCGCACCCGTGTGTCGCCATCGCAGATCACCACATGGATCCTCTGTAGCTCGGACAGGCCCAACAGCATCAGGTTAGCAACCTCATGATCCACCCGCCCCCCCAAAGCGCCTATCAGGGTGATGCGCGAGGGGTCGCGGTGTGCAGCATAGATCAGCGCCAACTCTGTATCGGTCTCATCTTTGGCGGCGGGGTGGCGCAATATCGTGCAACCCGCCGCTTCGAGCGCGGCCAGTGCCTCTGGCAGAATCGAGTCCAGGTCGCCGATCAGCACATCTGTTGGCAACCCCTGTCGCCAGAGCCAGTTGGCGCCGCCATCGGCGGCCACCACCAGGTTGGCATTGTGGATTAGGCTCGCCGCCTGTTCAGCATTGTTCAGCACGCCGTTGGCTACGACGACGATATGCATTGCGATCCGACTCCCAGGCGCACAAAAGAAAACAGACCGCCATGCCAGCGGTCTGTGCGCATCACGCTTCCCTACGCTGGCATTACCCAGTTCAGGTGAAGGGGTCGATGGCTGTTGCCATCCTCTCAGCCCACGAGGAGCTCCCCCAGCATCTAGCTCTATAATACACCGCTGCGCGGGTCGATGCAAACGTCGCGCTGCCATCTGTTCAGTGTGTTCAACAACCACTGCCCTGCTGTTGACAGTCTGTCAGCCACTCTGTTAGTATGGCACCATAACATGTACAGCAAAAGCGGAGCGTCATAGAGTGGTGAACGAGATGAACATGTTGTCACTCTGGGGCGAAATGCCGCAAAAAGGGGGCGCGATGGATCGGGCGATGCAGTTGCGACCACAATATGCCAAGATCAAGGTGATCGGCGTGGGCGGCGGTGGCTGCAACGCCGTCGACCGCATGATCGAGGCGGGCGTGGACGGCGTCGAGTTTGTCGCCGTGAACACCGATGGCATGGCGTTGACGCACTCTTCGGCGCAGGTCAAGCTGGTGATCGGCGAAGACGGGCGTGGCGCTGGTGGGCGCCCTGAAGTGGGGCGCAGCGCTGCCGAGAAGAGCCGCGAGGAGATCCGCGCGCAACTCGAGGGAGCCGATATGGTCTTTGTGGCCTCTGGCCTGGGCGGTGGCACGGGCACAGGCGCAGCGCCGATTGTAGCCTCTTTGGCGCGCGAGCTCGGGGCGCTCACGGTGAGCATTGTGACTATGCCTTTTGGCTTTGAAGGGGAGCATCGCATGCGTCTGGCCAAAGAAGGGCTCGCCGCTCTGAAGAAGGAGAGCGATACGCTCATCCAGATCCAGAACGACCGCCTCAAGAGCCTGGTAGACCCCAAAGCGCCCTTTAAGCAGGCCTTTATGGTGGCCGACGAGATGCTCCGGCAGGGCATTCAGGGCATCAGTGACCTGATCACCATGGTGGGGCTCATCAACACCGACTTTGCTGATGTGAGCGCCGTGATGCGCAATGGCGGCACCGCCATGATGACCATCGGCATCGGTGAGGGCGAGGACCGTGCAGCCACGGCTGCGCGTCAGGCCGTAACCAGCCCCTTGCTCAATCTGACGCTGACCGACGCCAAGGGCGTGTTGTTCAATGTCAAGGGTGGCGACGATCTTGGCCTCTTTGAGGCATCCGAGGCCGCCGAGATCATCCGCAAGACCGCCGCGCCAGACGCCAACATCATCTTTGGCGCCATGGTCGATCCGGCCATGAGGGATGCTGTTCAGATCACGCTGATCGCCACTGGCTTTGGCGTGGAGGGCGGCGAAAGCGAGCCAGCAACTCGATCTCAGGCCACGCCACCTGCCACCACAGACACGGAGCCGCCTGCTGGCTGGCCTGGCGGTGTGGTGTTCGACGACCCCGATGTGGACATCCCACCATTTCTACGCAAGTGATGTTGTTTGGGGCAGGCTGGGCGCCACGAAGGTTATGCGCCCAGCCTGCTCTGCACTAGTCCTCGGCAGCGGCTTTGGCCGCGAACCACTCGATGGCCAGTAGATAGCCCTGCCAGCCCAGCCCCACAATCTGCCCCTGACAGACCGGCGCCGTCACCGAAGTGTGTCTGAAGGCCTCGCGAGCGTGGATGTTGGACAGGTGTACTTCGATGGTAGGTAGGGCGATGCTGGCCAGCGCATCGCGCAGGGCATACGAGTAATGTGTGAGCGCCCCCGGGTTGATGATGACGCCGTCGGCCCATGCGCGGGCCTCATGCAGTGCGTCGATCAGCGCTCCTTCGTGGTTCGATTGCCAACAGTGTATCTCGATGCCTAACTGCTCGGCGTGTGCCGTGGCGCGCGCGACAACTCCCTCGAGCGTGTCATGGCCATACACGTCTGGCTCGCGCATGCCCAGCAAGTTCAGGTTGGGGCCGTTGAGCATGAGTAACTTCATTGGCAGGCCTCCAGGGTCTCAGTCAAGAGCGCTGTAGAGACGTCGTCTTGCACGATGACGCGCCCCACATCCTCGATCAGCACCAGGCGGAGCCGGTCGGCGATGCGTTTCTTGTCGTGTTGCATGGCATCGATGACAGCGTCGGGGGCGCATCCGTGGCGAGTGGGCAGCCCATTCGCAGCCAGCGCCGCAATGAGGCGATCTCGCGTGGCGGCAGAGCAGAGTCTCATACGCGCCGAAAGATCGGCCGCCGCCGCCATCCCCTGGCTCACCGCCAACCCGTGCGGCAGGGCGTAGTCGGCCAACACCTCAAAGGCGTGCGCAAAGGTGTGGCCCAGATTGAGCACGGCGCGCCTGCCCTGTTCGAAGGGGTCTTGTTCGACGATGTCGATCTTGACCTGCAGCGCCCGCTTGAGCAGCCAGCGCAGGTCGGGCCACTCACCGCCAGCTGCCAGACGGTCGAACAGCGCAGCGTCGCCGATGAGGCCATGTTTGATGATCTCGGCAAGCCCTCCGAGCAGCGCCTCGCGAGGCAGTGTCTGTAGGAATGCGGGGTCGAGCAGCACCAACTCGGCCTGCTTAAAGGCCCCTACCAGATTCTTGCCTTGTGGCAAGTCGACCGCCACTTTGCCGCCGACGCTGGCATCGATCATTGCGAGAAGCGTGGTGGGCACCTGTGCCAGCCGCACGCCACGCAGATAGGTGGCCGCCGCAAAGCCCGCCATGTCGGTGGTAACGCCGCCACCCAGGGCCACCACCAGCCCTTGGCGGTCTAGCCTGGCACTCAGCAGGCCATCGTACAGCTCTCGCACCGTATCCAGGCGTTTGTGCTCCTCGCCCGAGGGTATCGTGATCAGCGACCATGGCATCTTGTCGAGCCCTGCAGCGATGCGTTCGCCATGCAAACGCCAGACAGCCTCATCGGCGATGACGGCGATGCCGCTGGGTCCGATCTCGCTCTGAATAAGCGCGCCCAGGTGAGCTGCACCGTCCGGATAGATGTGCACGCGATAGCTGCCAGCCGGCGTGCGCACCACGAGCGCCTCGGGCGACGCCTGGTAGAGCGCGATCACAGTCTCGATCACTTGCTCGAGGGTGAGGCGGGTGGTGTCGACGTGATAGTCAATGCGCCCGTAGGCCTCCTGGCGGGCCTCCAGCAGTGCCTGAACACCACGCTCGGGAGCATCGCCACGCAGCAACGGGCGACCAGGGTCGCCGCCGATGCGCTGCACGATCTCCTCAGGAGCGCAATCCAGACAGACAAGCATGCCCGAAGACGCCAATGCCTGGCGGTTGTGCTCATCTACCAGGGCGCCGCCGCCTGTGGCAATGACCAGACTGCTCTGCTGCGCCAGCTCCAGGCACAAAGCGCGCTCAAGGGCACGAAAGGCAGCTTCACCCAGCTGCTCAAAGATATCGGGAATCCTCTTGCCCATGCGCTGTACGATCACCTGATCCATGTCTACGAACTCTAGGCCCAGCCGAGCGGCGATGGCCTTGCCAACCGTGCTCTTGCCCGTGCCCATAAAGCCGGTCAGTACGAGGTTACGATCGTTCATCGCCGGCCCCCAGACGTCGTTGCAGTGCAGTCAGGCTATCGCCGCCATAGCGTTCAAGGAACGCCTCGGCCAACGTTAGTGCCACCATCGCCTCGCCCACTACGGCGGCGGCCGGCACGGCACAGCCGTCAGAGCGCTGGTATTCCGTCTCGACGGACTGCCCGCTGCCCAGATCGATCGTTGGTTGGGGGGCCACCGTTGTGGGTATTGGCTTCATCGCCGCAGTGATCAGGAGTGGCTCACCGTTGGTCATGCCCCCTTCGAGGCCACCAGCGCGGTTGGTGCGGCGCTGCGGGCCTCCATCGCCAGGATAGAGCGCGTCGTGCACGGCTGTGCCGTGCAGTCGAGCGTTGGCAAAGGCTGGGCCGATCTCGACGCCTTTGACGGCCTGAATACTCATCACCGCGGCGGCCAAGCGGGCATCGAGGCGGCGATCCCACTGGGCATGGCTGCCCAGACCCACCGGCAGGCCCCATGCCACGACGTCGAACAGCCCACCCAACGAGTCGCCGGCGACCTGTGCAGCGTCAATAGCGGCGCGCATGCGCTCTGCAGAGGCTTTGTCGGGGCAAGATACGCTAGATGTCAAGGCGAGAGATACCCGTTCGGGCAGCGGCAACGGCTCTACATCGGCGCGCACCGGGCCGATGGCGCGTACATAGCTACCCACTCGCACGCCCAGGTGGGCGAGCAGTTTGACGGCCACGGCGCCTGCCGCCACCCGCGCTGCCGTTTCACGGGCGCTGGCGCGCTCGGCTACCAGTCTCAAGTCGTCTAGATCGTACTTTATCGCGCCGGCCAGGTCAGCATGGCCGGGCCGTGGGCGGCGCCAGGGCGGTACCTCGCGGTCGCGCCAGTTGGCATAGTCACGGTTGGGAACCAGCAGTGCCAGTGGGGCGCCGATGGTGTTGCCGTCGATCACACCTGCGAGGATCTCGACATGGTCTTGCTCGATCTGTTGCCGTTTGCCGCGGCCATAGCCTTGCTGACGACGAGCCAGCATGGGGTCCAGATCGTCGGCGGCCAGAGGCAATCCTGCGGGAATGCCATCGAGCAAGGCCACCAGACCTGGACCGTGAGACTCACCCGCGGTCATGAAGCGTAGCATGTTCATCTCCTCTCAGCGCGTGCTCGCAGGCGCCCAACATGATCTCGATAGGGGGCTCAATGCCCGTCCACAGGGCGAACGATGCCGCCCCCTGATGCACCAGCATGCGCAGCCCGTTGGCCGCACGGGCACCGGCCGCTCGCGCGGTGGCCATCAGGCGCGTTTCACATGGGTTATAGATGAGGTCATATGCCAGGGCATGGGGCGGAAAGGGCGCGTCATCGGGCCAGGGCGAGGTGTTAACCTGTGGCCACATGCCCACGTTGGTGGCATTGACCACCAGATCGGGCGATGGGCCGGCAGACACCGCTGCAGCATCCAGCGGTCCCGCGCTGAGCCGGGAGGCTCGCACCTGCAGAGCAAGTTCGGCCACCAGAGAACGGGCTCGCTCGGGCGTGCGGTTGAGGACCGCGATGGAGGCGCCACTCTCTGCCAGGGCGTAACACACAGCCCGGGCGGCGCCGCCGGCGCCAAGCACCAGCGCATGGGCGCCCCGCGGGTCCATGCCCTCGTCGTGCAATGCCCTTACAAAGCCCTGGGCGTCCGTGTTATCTCCGAGGGTGCGGCCTGACTCGAACAGGATGGTGTTGACCGCCCGTATCGCCCGCGCGGCTGGTGTGAGCTCATCGACCAGAGGCAAGAGGGCCTGCTTGTGGGGGACGGTGGCGTTGAGGCCGCGCAGCCCCAGGGCGCGTGCCCCCGCCAGCGCCGTAGCGATGGCATCTGGACGTACGGCAAATGGTAGATAGCACCATGGCAGCCCCAGCGCTCGGAAAGCGGCATTGTGCATAGGCGGTGAGATGCTGTGCTCCACTGGCCAGCCAAATAGGCCCACGAGCTGAGTATGGCCATTGATGAGCACGGCCGAGTCGCTGGTGGGCATCAGGTTGTCCTTTCCGCGAGAGACAGCAACAGCGGCGCAAAGCCAGGAAATGAATCTTCTATGCACTCTGCGCCGACGATGGTCGTCTCTCCACGGGCGATGAGCGCTCCAACCGCCAGTGTCATTGCCACGCGATGGTCACCAAAGCTGTCGATGGTTCTACCGCTCAAAGGCGTTGGCCCCTCGATGACAAAGCCATCGGGGGTGGGCTCGATGTGTGCGCCCAGGCCACGCAGCGCAGCCACAGTGGTGTGGATGCGGTCTGTCTCTTTGACATGCAACTCCGCGGCGTCGGTGACGGTGGTGGTGCCATGCGCCTGTGAGGCCAGCAGCGCCAGCAGGGGGAACTCGTCGATCATGCGGGGTACCATCTCACCGCCGATGGTGGCGCCGTGGAGCGAACGAGGCGTGACCAGCAGGTCGCCCATGGGTTCTCCGCCGGCATCGTACTCTGCGACCATCTGAACGCGTCCCCCCATCAGGGCGATGGCGTCGAGCAGGCCGGTGCGGGTTGGGTTGAGGTTGATGTCGCGCAGCAGCAGCTGTGAGCCGGGCACCAACAGGGCTGCGCCGATCAGAAAGGCCGCCGACGAGAGATCGCCCGGTACAACGACGTCGAGATTGTGCAGGGCGGCCACCGGCCCTCGAACGTAATGGCTGAGGCCTTCAGTGACGACAGGCACGCCACGAGCGCGCAGCATGCGCTCGGTGTGGTCACGCGAGGGGCCAGGCTCGTGTACCGACGTTTCGCCTTCGGCATATAGCCCGGCCAGCAAGATGGCAGATTTGACCTGGGCACTGGCCACCGTCAGCCGATGTGACATGCCCTTGAGCCCCGTGCCCTGGATGGCCAGGGGGGCATAGCGGTTATGCTCGCGCCCCCAGATTTGTGCGCCCATGGTCGCCAGTGGCTGTACAATGCGGCTCATGGGTCGCCGTAGCAGTTGCTCGTCACCCGAGAGGACTGCGAACAACTGCTGGCCCGCCAGCACGCCGGCTAGCAGCCGCATGGCCGTGCCTGAGCGCACACAATCCAGCACCCCGGCTGGCTCGGCCAGGTTGCGCAGGCCCACACCCTGGATGTGCAGCTCGCCCGGCGTATGATCAGCGATGCTGACGCCCAAAGAACGCAGGCAGCCGATGGTTGCCCGGCAGTCGCCGCCATTGAGATAATGGCTCACACGTGCGGGCCCTGTGCCCAAGGCAGATAGCAGCAACGCGCGGTGTGTGATCGACTTGTCACCAGGCACTCTGGCCTCTCCGCGCAGTGCTCTACCCGGCGCGATGGTCCAGTTCATGGGAAAACCTCTCTACGGTGTTGACGCGCCGCACGTAGCCGTGTAAGCAGGGCATCATCGTCGCCCGAGATCAGAAGCTGTTCGATCTCGCCCAATTCTCGCAATGCACCACGCACGCCCGCCAGAATCGGCTCACGGTTGGTGCTTACGATATCCATCATCATCGCCAGATCGCCGGCCGCCACGCGGCTGGTGTCGCGGAAGCCATTGGCTGCCAGTCGCCAGGGCGTGGGGTCTTCGCCTGCCAGGCCAAAGGCAGCGTTCACCAGCGTCACTGCGAGCATGTAGGGCAGATGTGAGATGACGGCCACCACCCGGTCATGGTGTTCGGGGTCGAGGCGTAGCTCGCGGGCGCCGATGGCGGTCACCAGCTCGCTGGCGAGTGCCTGGGCTTGAGGTGACGTACGTTCGAGCGGGATCAGCACAAACACTCGCCCGCGATAGAGGCCTGCCTCGGCGACATTGAGCCCCGACGATTCTTTGCCGCACATGGGGTGCCCACCGACGGGCTCCACGTGCACCGGCATGGATGTCATCGCCTCGCAGATGGCCTTTTTGGTGCTGCCGATGTCGAGCAACACGCAGCCGGGCTTGAGCAGGGGGCCGATGGTGTTGATCTTTGCCAGGATGTCTCTCACGGGTGTGCAAAGCACCACCAGATCGGCGTCGGCCACGGCTTCGGCGAGGTCGAGAAACCCACGATCAATAAAGCCAAAGGTGAGGGCCATCGAGATGCTGTTGGCCCGACGGGCGATGCCGATCACCTCTCGACAGGCCTGGGAGGCTTTGAGGGCGGCTGCCAAAGAGCCGCCCATCAAGCCCATGCCCACAATCGCCACGCGCGCGTCGCGCAGAGACATTGCCATGGCCGCCCCTAGACCAGATCGCGGCCGACAGCCGCCGCGACTTGCTGCACATCTGCCACCAGGTCGTACAGTTGCTCTGGTGTGAGCGACTGCGGACCATCCGATAGGGCCAGTTCGGGGTGGGGATGGGCCTCGATCAGCAGGCCGTCGGCGCCAGCGGCGATGGCGGCGCGCGACAAGGCATTGACCCACGCCGCCTTGCCGCAGGCGTGGCTGGGGTCGATCATCACCGGCAGGTGCGTCAGCTCTTTGAGCACCGGCACGGCGCTGATATCCAGCGTGTTACGTGTATAGCGCTCGAATGTGCGGATGCCACGTTCACAGAGGATCACGTGGGGGTTGTCGTGTGACAGGATGTACTCGGCAGACATCAACAGCTCTTCCATGGTAGACATCATCCCGCGTTTTAGCAGGGCCGGTTTGAGACTGGCCCCCACGGCGTGCAGCAGATTATAGTTCTGCATGTTGCGGGTGCCTATCTGCAGAATGTCGGCGGTCGCGGCCACGTCGGGCACCTGCTCTGGGGCCATCACCTCGGTGATGATCGCCAGGCCGGTGAGCTGTCGCACCTCGGCCAGCAGGTCGAGTCCCTCGATCCCCATACCTTGAAAGCTATAGGGCGATGTGCGTGGCTTGAAGGCGCCAGCACGAAAGATGTGCCCGCCCGCCTCTTTGACGGCCCAGGCTGACTCCAGTATCTGATCGCGGCTCTCGACGGCGCATGGGCCCGCGATGATGGCCACACTCCGTGCGCCCAGGCGGATGCCGTTGACGGGCACGATTGTGTCGTCTGGGTGGAACTCGCGGCTGGCCAACTTGAACGGCTTGAGCACGCGCACTACCGTATCGACACCTGACATCATGTGAAAAACATTCTCGCTAACGCGGCGCTCGTCGCCGATCACGCCGATGATCGTGGTCTCGGCGCCCTGCGACACGTGCGCCCGGTAGCCGAGATCGCTGATACGTCCGATGACAGCCTGAACCTGCTCGGGCAAAGCGCCCTTTTTCATCACGATGATCATGATCTTGACTCCGTTTCATGGTCGGCGGCGAGGTCGGGCCGCAGTACCTGGGCGCCATGCAGGTAGATGTGCACGATCTCATTCTGAGGGGTGGGGCTATTCCACAGTAAGAGCACCCTGATGCAGCGTGGCAGACTGCCGGGCACGGGGATCTCAAAGGCATCGAGCAACGGCACCTGCTGCCAGCCGAGTTCTCGCGCTGCGCGGGCCGGGAAGGCGGCGTCTAGGTCTGGCGTGACCGTAAAGGTGGCGCAGGCCAGGTCCTCGGGCGCAACATTGTTGGCCTTGACGATGGCCCGCAAGAGCTCGGCGGTGGCAGCGATGATCTCCGTTGCACTATTGGTGTCGACGGTAGTGGCGCCTCGGATGCCGCGTAAAGCCATGGTCTCCTCCTTGGGAACAAAAAAAAGAGCGTGGGGCCTGCGCCTCACGCTCTTGCTGTCGGTTGGTTGCCGGTTGGCTACCGTCGGTCCCGTGCAGCGCAGGGTGGCCTGAGCGTTACAGGATAATAGTAGCCGCCAAAGAAGAAATGCGCCCGTTGCGGGGGCACGCCACGCTGAGCCCGTTCGCCAGGCTCGATAGATTGGCTATGCCTCACATCGTACGGCGTCATCTCATCTCCTTGGGATGACAATAGCACCCTTGTCTTGCGTTGTCAACCTCGAGGACCGCTTTGACGCGACTGACGTGCGACGGTATCATCGGCTGGCGTAGGATGTTGTCAATTGACATAATCACTGTTTCACGTGAAACAATCGTTGGGGAGGATGTCTTGCCAGAAGCCCGCATCTGCGACTATGAGGGCAGCACGTACCGCACCGACTTTTGGGAGGGGCGGGGGCGCGAGTACGAGGACCTGGCCGAGCGGGTGGCGATTCGCAGCCTGTTGCCGCCGCGAGGCAGCCGCGTCGTCGACGTCGGCGCCGGCTTTGGGCGGCTGGCGAGCCTGTATGCGGGCTATGATGAGGTGGTGCTGCTCGACTATTCGCAGTCGCAGTTGGAGTATGCTCGTCAGCAACTCGGCGACGAGCGCTTTGTCTATGTGGCGGCTGATATCTATCGTCTGCCCTTGGCCGATGCAGTAGTGGATGCTGCAGTAATGGTGCGGGTGCTGCATCATCTTGAGGATGTGCCGACGGCTTTTGAGCATCTGGCGCGAGCGCTGGCGCCAGACGGTGTATTTGTGCTCGAGTTTGCCAACAAGCGCCACCTCAAGAACATCTTGCGCTGGGCACTGCGGCGCGGCTCCAACCCGTTCGATCGGGCGCCACTGCAGTTTGCAGATCTGCACTTTGACTTTCATCCCCGTTGGGCAATAGAGCGACTCGGTGATCAACAGCTTGAGGTGATGGCGCAGCGCTCGGTCTCGCTATTGCGCTCAACCTGGCTCAAGCAGCGTTTCTCACCGCAAACGTTGGCCGCTGTAGATGCGGCACAGCAGCGTCTGCTGGCCTGGGCCTATCTGGCCCCCAGCGTGTTCGTGGCCAGCCGCAAGCCTGGCGAGGCTCTGGCGGCATTGCCGGCGCGGTCGGGGCTGTTCCGCTGTCCCGACTGCGGCGCTCAGCCCCTTGCGCTCGTGGATGAGGGCGCGAGCTGCGATGCTTGCGGCCGGCTCTGGCCGCTGATCAATGGTGTCTACTGCTTTAAGGGGTGATCTCGCTGGCCCGGCGGCGAGGCTTGGTCTTTGACGCCGCTCTGGCCTGACTCTATACTCTGCACGACGCATCGAAATGGGAGGGCGCGATGAAGGTATCATGTCTGCAAGAGAACCTCGCCAGAGGGTTGGCGATTGTTGGACGCGCCGTCGCCTCGCGTAGCACCTTGCCAGTGCTCGGCAATATCATGTTGGCCACCGATGAGGGTCGACTCAAGCTCTCGGCCACCAACCTCGAGATCGGCATCAATTGCCGGGTAGGCGCCAAGGTCGAGCAAGAGGGTGCCATTACCATTCCCGCGCGGCTGCTGCAAGACTTTGTTAACTCGCTACCCACTGAACGCATCGATCTGGAGCTCATCGCGCGCACACAGACGCTCAATCTCAAATGCGGACGATACGAGGCCAACATTCGGGGCATTGACGCGCAGGACTTTCCCGCAGTCGGCATCCCCGATGAAGATGGCACCATCATCTGCGATGCCGACGACCTGCGTGCAGTGATCGATCGCGTGGCCTTTGCCGCCGCTACCGACGAAAGCCGGCCTGTGCTCACTGGTGTGCTCGCCGAATTGGCGACCGATCGGGTGACCTTTGCTGCCGCCGATAGCTATCGGCTTTCGGTGGCCAGTGCGCCTCTGCGGCAGGGGCCTGCCAATCCCATCAATATCATCATCCCGGCGCGCGCCCTGCAAGAATTGCGACGCATCAGTGCTGAGGGTGAGACTATCGAGATGCGTGTGGCGCCCAACCACAGCCAGGTATTCTTTCACTTTGGCGACATCGACCTCGTGTCGCAGCTCATCGAGGGTACCTTTCCAAATTACCGACAGATCATCCCCTCCAGCTCCAACACCAAGACGGTTGTCAGCACCGGCGAGTTCTTGCAGGCGGCCCGTATGGCGGCCATCTTTGCTCGTGACGCAGCTAACATCGCGCGGCTCAACATTGTCCCGGGCGATGACGCTTCTGGCGATGGGGGTGCTGGCCAGATGATCGTGTCGGCCACCTCATCAGAGCAGGGCGATAACGTGAGCGCGTTGGATGTGCAGGTGGATGGCGCTCCCATTGAGATCGCCTTCAATGCGCGCTATCTCGTCGACGCGCTTGGCGTGATCAGCTCGGCGCAGGTGCAGCTCGAAACGCGCGATCCCTCGAGCCCGGGTGTGCTCAGGCCGGTGGGCGATCCCGATTTCGTGCACATCGTGATGCCGATGCACATCGCTCGCTGACGAAGCATGTACGTCAGCCACCTGTCGCTGACACAGTTCCGTAACTATGCGCGTTTGGAGATCGATCTCCCAGCGCGCATGCATCTATTTCAGGGCGAGAACGCTCAGGGTAAGACCAACCTGCTCGAGGCGATCTATTATCTTGCCACCACCAAAAGCCCTTTGGCCAGCTTTGACCGCGAACTGATGCGCTGGGAGGCCGACGACGAGGTGCTGCCCCATAGTTATGTACTGGGGCGGTTTGTGCGGCGTCAGCAAGAGCACGCCATCGAAGTGGCGCTGGTCAAAGAGCCGGTGATCAACGGTAACGGCGACAGTGGCCCGGTATTTCGTCGGCAGATCAAGCTGGATGGTGTGGTGAAACGCGCCATCGATGTCGTTGGGCAGCTCAACGTCGTGCTCTTTCTGCCCGAGGATATCGACCTAGTGGCCGGCGCCCCGGGTGGACGCCGGCACTATCTCGATGTGCTTCTCTGTCAGATCGATGCGGTGTATTGCCGTACCCTATCGCGCTATAACCGCGTGTTGACGCAGCGCAATGCCCTGCTCAAGCAGTTGCGCGATGGTTCGATGGGACAGGCCGAACTGCCCTACTGGGATGAGCAACTCTCGTCGTTGGGTGCCGTGGTGTTGAGCGCTCGTCTGCAGGCCTGCCTGGCTCTGGCAGCGCGCGCTGCTGAATATCAAGCGCAGCTTACCTCGGGCCGCGAGGCACTGGCATTACGCTATGAGAGCTCGGCGGCCGCTATGGTCACCGGCGGTTCCATCGCAGGAGATGCGAATCCTGAGGCTCAGAAGAGCCTCTTACGGCAGGCCCTCACAAAGAGCTTGGGCGATGATCGCATTCGTGGTGTCACTCAGGTGGGGCCGCACCGCGACGATGTGCGTTTTGAGATCAATGGCCACGATGCCACCATCTATGGCTCGCGTGGGCAGCAACGCACCGTGGCCCTGGCGCTCAAGTTGGGTGAGGTTGATCTGATGACGGCTCGCGTGGGCGAACCGCCGGTGCTGCTGCTGGATGACGTCGTCTCAGAGTTGGACCGTCTGCGTAGCGACTGTCTGGTGCAGACGCTCGACCGTGCTGAGCAGGTGCTGCTCACCACCACCGATCTCCATCATCTGCCGACGGCATTCCGCGAGCGCGGGCAGGTTTGGCGCGTCGAGCAGGGCGCCATCACCCCTCAGTAGTCGCTTTGGGCGCCTGCAGCGGTCGTTTCGCGGGGATGCCAGCGTTTCGGGGGAAGCGTTCGGGCGTATGGGCCATCTTTTCGATTACCACCAGACGGCGCTCTTCATCGCCCTGAACGAACAGCAGCTTGCTGCAGAGCAGGCGCCCTCCCAAGACGTCGACCGCATACGCCCCTTCCTCGAGTTCTGCGGCCACCTCTCGCCCTTTGGGCGCTATCATGCGGCCACCCACACGGCAAAGCGGCAAGCAGTACTCTGCCAGGGTGCTGATCGCCGAGACCGCTCGCGCCAGTACCACATCATAGTTCTCGCGATGGTCGGGTGAGTGTCCCATGTCCTCGGCCCGTACGCACATTACTCGCACATTTGCCAGCCCCAGGGTGCGCACGATGTGCTCGAGGAACCCAGCCTTCTTCTGGATCGATTCGATCAGCACAAAACGAGCATCGTGCATCAGGATGGCCAACGGAATGCCAGGGAAGCCCGCGCCGCTGCCCACATCGGCACAGCGCAGCGGCTGCCCCGTGCGTTGCAGCGGCAGATGGTTGGGCACATCTTGCCCAGGCCCGCCCGGTAATGCCAGCATGCACGTCAATGAATCGACAAAGTGGCGCTGTTGCACCTGTTCATAAGCGGTGACGGCAGTGAGATTGAAGCGCTGGTTCCAACTCACCAGTTCGCGATAGTAACGCTCGAACTGGGCCAGATGGTTCCTGTCGAGCGCAAAGCCGAGCCGGTCGGCGCCTTCGGCCAGCAGCTCCATCATGATGGCAAAAAGATCTTGCCCGGATTCATGATGTTCTTGGGATCGATGACTGCTTTGATCTGTCGCATCAGGGCGAGCGCTGGCCCGTGCTCGGCGGCCATGAACTCGGCCTTGGCCACGCCGATGCCGTGCTCACCGGCTATGGTGCCGCCTACGTCGAGCGCGCGACGCACCACTGCATCGCTTCCGGCCACTGCGCGCTCCAGTTCGCCAGGAATGCTGCGGTCGGCTATCACCTCGGTATGGATGTTGCCGTCTCCGGCGTGCCCAAAGGCGTAAATGGGCAGACCGATGTCGGCGCTCACCTCCTGGGTATATTCCACCACCTCACCAAAGCGCGAGATGGGCACACACACGTCGCCAGAGATCATCGCCTTGCCTGGATGGGCGAACTTGATCGAGTCACGGGCCTCACTGCGTGCTCGCCAGAGCTCGTCACGTCTCTCGGCTTCGAAGGAAACATCATAGCCCTGGCAATGGTTGTCGTCGCAGATCTGTTTGAGATAAGCGAGCTGGTCCTCGACGCCAGCCTTGGGGCCGTGGAACTCGACAAAGAGTGTGGGCGTCTCCCGGAGCCCGAGATTGTGCTGTCGATTCGAGGCGCGCAAGGTGTTGGCGTCCAGGATCTCGAGCGCCGAGGGCTCTAGCCCATAGCGTACGCTCTCATACACCGCCTGGGTGGCGTCTCGCAAGCTGTCAAAGACGGCGATCACCGAGGCTGTTGCCTCGGGCAGACCTAGCAGGCGCAAGGTGATCTCGGTGACCACGCCCAGAGTACCCTCTGAGCCGATAAAGAGCCCTACCAGGTCGTAACCGCTGGTGCTTTTCTTGGCGGCACTGCCCACGTCGATCACCTCACCGCTTGGGAGCACCACCTTGAGCTTGAGGATATAGTTGCGTGTGACGCCATAGCGCACAGCGCGCATGCCGCTCGAATTGTTGGCCACCATGCCGCCGAGGGTGGCGACGGCCGCGCTGCCCGGGGCCGGTGGAAAGAACAAACCGAGGCGGCGCAGCTTGGCGTTGAGGGCGTCATATACCACGCCTGGCTGCACTACCACCTGCAGATCGTTCTCGCGGATCTCGAGAATGCGGTTCATGCGATACATGGCCAGCAGAATGCCGCCGCGCACCGGCACGGGATTGCCCTCGAGGCTCGAGCCCCCACTCCATGGCACCACAGGGATCTGACGCTCGTTGGCCAGCCTCACTACAGCCGCCACCTCTGCGGTGCTCGAGGGCCATACCACCACATCGGGGCGGTGTGGAGCGATGTGCGATTCATCGATGGAATGCGCATCGAGGTCACTTTCACGCACCGAGACGTTATCGGTCCCGACGATGGCGATCAGGTCATCTAGCGGCATGGCGCTGGCTGGCATAGGGCTCCTTGTTGTGGTTTAGTACTGTTTAGTAAGGTCTTTTGGTTTGACATAAACATCGCGCGGCTTGCTCGAGCCAGTGGGAGGGCCCACGATGTTGCGGTCCTCCATGGCATCGACCAGGCGTGCTGCGCGTGTGTAGCCGATGCGCAGCCTGCGTTGGAGATACGACACCGAAGCCTTGCCCTCATGGGCCACGATCTCGATCGCTTCTTGGAGCAGGGGGTCCTCATCGCCCCCTTCTTCCTCGGGCTCATCGGTGGGCCATAGCGGCGGTTGCTGCGCCTGCACCGCCTCAACGGGAGGGGCCTCAGCCAACGCAGGCGTCTCGACGCCGACGTTCGATTGTGCTCGCCAAAAGGCCACCAGGCTGTTGATCTCACTATCAGAGACCCAGCAGCCCTGCACGCGTTCGAGCTTGGGCGAATCGGGCGGCATATAGAGGCTGTCGCCGCGGCCCAGCAGCTTATCGGCGCCGGGCGCGTCGATGATCACCCTCGAATCGACCAGAGAGGTTACCGCAAAGGCGAGCCGCGCAGGAAAGTTGGCTTTGATGAGGCCTGTGACCACATCCACTGAGGGGCGCTGCGTGGCAATAACCAGATGGATGCCGGTGGCGCGCGCCAGTTGAGCAATGCGGCAGACCTGCTTTTCTACTTCTTCTGAGGCGATCATCATCAGGTCGGCCAACTCGTCGATGAACACGACGATGTAGGGCATCTTGGACTCGCCCCGTTCAATGGCCTGCCGATTGTAGACCTGGATGTTCCGCGCACTGGCCTTGGCAAAAACCTTGTAGCGACGATCCATCTCGCGCGCGACATAGCGCAGTACTGCGGCAGCCCGCTGTGGTTCGACCACCACTGGCCCCAACAGATGCGGAATGCCGTTAAAGTTGGACAGCTCGACGCGCTTGGGGTCAATCATTAGCAAGCGCAGATCATCGGGTGTGTTGCGGCTCAAGAGACAGGTGACCAGCGAGTTGATGCAGACGCTCTTGCCCGTGCCAGTGGCGCCCGCAATCAGCAGATGCGGCAGGCGTCCTAGATCGGCCACCACCGCCTGCCCCGAGACGTCGCGCCCCAGGCACACAGAGAGATGCGAGCTGGCGATCTTGCGGAACTGCTCTGATTCCATCACGCCACGCAGGCCCACTACAGTGCTCTCGCGGTTGGGAACTTCGATACCCACGATGCCCTTGCCCGGCACAGGCGCCTCGATGCGGATGGGCGCAGCAGCCAGCGCCAGGGCCAGGTCATTCGATAGCGTGGCGATGCGGCTGACTTTTACCTTGGCCTGGCGCACCCGCCCCTGTCGGTCGCGCTGCTCGGTATAGCCGGGCTCGAGGCCGAACTGCGTCACCACTGGCCCAGGGTTAACCTCAACGACAGTGACGGGCACACCAAGGCTGGTGAGCGTCTCCTCGATGATGGCCGTCTTCTCGCGAATGTCGGCCAGGCTCATCTGGGCTTCTTGAGTTTCGCCCAGGAAGGCGGTGATATCGGGTAGGGCCCACCGCCGGCCGCCGCTATCAAGCGCAAACTCGGGGGGCTCGTCGCCCTCGGGCTCCTGGAGGCGCTGTTGCGCAGGCAGCCGGGGAGGCTCGCGGGTGATAACCTCATCGGGCAGTGGTACGGGTGTACGCGCAACTGGCGTCTCGGGAGATGCATGGATGGCAGGCTGCTTGATCCGCGGCTCGTTAGGCTCTTGCGCAGCGCGCAGCGCGCGACGCTCACGGGCACGGGTGTCAACCTCGCGCAGCCAGGCCGCTCCGTCGGCCAGCAGCTCGCTCATGGCGATGTCGAACGTCAGAATGAGCCCTACCACCGTCAACACCAGCAGCAGGATGACCGCCCCCCACCATCCGAGCGCGCGGGTAAGCGTTTCGCTCAGCCATTGGCCGGCCAAGCCACCGCTGCGGCCAGTGGCCAGGGCCGAGACTGGGTCGTTGGCAAAGTGATGTGCCAGGGCGACATAGCTGCCAAAGAGCAGCAGCGCGCCCACGACGCGTAGGGCGGGCAGGCTCACCGGATGATTCGTCGAGCGCGTGATAGTCCATACGCCTACCACAGCCAAAGATACCGGCACGCCCCATGCCCCGCGCCCAAGAGCATGGCGCAACTGTTGCACCCATGCACCGGTGAGCGTGCCCAGGTTGACCGAGAGCAAGCTGATGAACGTGACCAGCGCGATCGTCAGCATCACAATGCCGGCGATCCAACTGCGCTGGGCCGGGGTGAGACGCTTGGGCGCTCTCTTGGCCGGCCGGCGGCGCGTGGTGCGGGCGCGGGTTGATCTGGCGGAACGAGCCCGCGACGAACTACCACGAGATGTGGATGTGCGTCGTGTGCCTGTCGAACGGGCCGCCGTAGGGCGTTTGGTCATAGCGGGAGCCTCTTGCTGGTGACTATTGCCACTACCATTAGCCCCATTATACCACGCCGCGAAGGTTATGTTTTCGACAGCACCGGGATGATCACTGGCCGACGACCGGTCTCGCTGTGCGCCACACGGGCCAGCTCTTGCTCTAGGCGTGCCAGCAGCTCAACGCGGCTGCCGCCCCGCGCTACCACCTGGGCGATGGCTTCTTGGGCGCGACGCCGCATCGCTTCTTCCTCGTTGGGGTAGCAAAAACCTCGCATCTCGAGTTGCGGGTCTCCCAACAGGCTGCCGGTGTACTTGTTGATGAGCACCACTGCAACCAGAACCCCGTTGTTGGCCATATCGGCACGTTGCTGCATCACGCCGTTCTCGGTGTCTGTCAGGCCGTGGCGATCGACCAGCACCCGCTCTCCCGAGACATGCCCGGCGATGCGGGCACCATGGTGGTCGAGTTCGAGCACGTCTCCCGTCTCGAGCAAGAAGGTGTTGTCACGGGGAATGTCGCAGCGTTGCGCCAGCTCACGATGCAGCACCAGATGGCGGTACTCTCCATGGATGGGTACGAAAAAGTCGGGCCGCAACAGGTTGATGAGCATCTTTTGCTCTTCTTGGCTGGCGTGCCCCGAGACGTGCACATCTAGCACTTCATCATAGAATACCTGGGCGCCCAGGCGGAAGAGGTTGTCGAGCGTGCGGTTGACATACTCCTCGTTGCCGGGGATGGGCGAGGCTGAGACGATCACTGTATCGCCAGGGGTGATGCTCACCGAGCGTAGGCCGCTCTGCCCCATGCGCACCAGCGCAGAGGTAGGCTCGCCCTGGCTGCCGGTGCAGATCAGCGTCACCTGCCCTTCAGGCAGATGCTCTACCTGATCAACAGGCACCAGAGCATCATCCTCCACCTGTAGATAGCCCAGTTCGCGCGCTACGCGCACATTTTGCACCATGCTGCGCCCCACGATGGCGACACGCCGCCCGTGTACGCGAGAGGTGTCGATGACTTGCTGGATGCGAGAGATGTTGGACGCAAAGGTGGCGACAATGACGCGCCCCTGCGAAGACGCGAACACACGGGCCAGCGTCTTGCCCAACTCGGCCTCAGAGGGCGTATAGCCTGGGCTCTCGGCGTTGGTGCTGTCAGAGAGGAGCAGCCGGACGCCTTGCCCCCCCAGCAAGGCCAGCTTGCTGAACTCGGTGCGCTGGCCATTGACGGGGCTGTGGTCGAACTTGAAGTCGCCCGAGTGCACCACCATGCCCACGGGCGTTTCGATGGCCAGGCCCACGCCATCTGGAATGCTATGGCTAACGCGGAAGAATGATAACAGAAACGGCCCTAGCTCCAGCCGATCGTCGGGGTCGATGACGTGCAGGTTGTCGCTGTGCTCAGAAGCGGCTGGCAACTTGACCTTGATAAGACCCAGCGTCAATCGGGTGGCGTACAGCGGGGCCGAAACCCGCTCGAGCAGGTAGGGTAGAGCGCCGATGTGGTCCTCATGGCCATGGGTAATGATAATAGCGCGGACGCGGTTGGCGCGCTCGAACACGTAAGACATGTCTGGCAACACGACGTCAATGCCGAGCATGTCGTTCTCGGGGAACATGACGCCAGCGTCGACGATGAGCAGTTCATCGTCGTATTCGAACACGAGCATATTGCGACCGATCTCACCCAGGCCGCCCAGGGGAATGACACGCAAGGTCGACATAACCGCCAAAGGCTCCTAGAAGAGAGATAATTGCTCGGGCCGCGAAGACGAGGTGGGCGAGGACTGCTGCCCTGCCTTGATCTCTTCCAGGAGCGCTGGCAGGCGTAGCATATCCTGTTCGATAAAGGTTCGGTAGCGTGGCTGGTGTAGTGCCGCGGCTGGGTGGAACATCGGGTAGTAGGTGATGTCGCCGATGCGCACTGGCTGACCGTGGACTTTGCTGATGCTGGTGCCCGGGAAGGCCAGCTGCATTGAAAACCGGCCCAGGGTGACGATGATCTTGGGTTTGATCAGAGCGATCTGTCGATCGAGAAAGGGACGACAGGCCTCGAGCTCATCGGGTTGGGGATCACGGTTATTGGGCGGACGACACTTGACGACGTTGGCGATATAGACTTGTGACCGCGTCAAGCCAATCGACTGCAGCAGTTGATCGAGGAACTGCCCGGCAGCACCCACAAAGGGCAGGCCTTGCTGGTCTTCATGAAAGCCGGGAGCCTCGCCCACGAACATGATCTCAGCATCGGGCGCGCCGCTGCCGGGCACCGCATGGGTGCGTCCGCGCGCCAGTCGGCACGCCTGGCAGTCGCGCACCTGTTCGCCAAGCGTTCGCAGTCCATCCATGTGGGCACCTCCTTTGGCAGTTGACTGTCAGCGATTATAGCGTCGATTATTGGCGCCACCAAGCCTGCCTGTAGGATGACGCTTGACCGTCGCCCGGTCTGTTCATAGAATCGCGTTCAGAGATGAACCAAGAGCGAAAGGAACATAGATGGACCAACTCGCTGGGTTCCGGGTTGCTCGCCGTTCCCGCTTGATGCGCCATGCCCGTGAAGCGGCGCTTGCTTATCTCTACATTTTGCCCGCTCTGGTCATCACCATCGTGTTTGGGCTGTATCCTGTGTTCCGCGCCTTTTTCATCAGCCTGCACAATTGGAGCATCGTCAAGGGGGCCTTTGTCGGTTCGCAGAACTACCGTACGCTGTTCAGCGACCCCAACGTTGGCAAGGCTTTTCAAGTGACGGTGTTCTACGTGGTTGCCACCGTGCCGGTGACCATGATGATCTCGCTACTGCTGGCCTATCTGCTCTTTCGTCCCATCCGCTACCGCGCCCTGTTCCGTACGTTGTACTTTTTGCCCTATGTCACATCGCTCGTGCCTGCCGCCATGGTCTGGCAATGGATCTTTAACTATCAGGCGGGCGTGCTGAACTATATCGCTGGGGGAGTGTCAAGAGGGCTGGCTGCGGTGCTGACCGTGGTCGGCAGCTCGCCCGGCATCTACATCTGGGTGGCGCTGGCGGCGGTATGGGTGCTCTATCTGTTAGCGACCTGTAGGCAGCGCACGGCTCTGGCCACCCGCGCATGGTGTTTTGTCGGCGCGCTGGTGCTGGCTACGGGGCTGTACCTGATGCTGCGGCCCTCAGCCCACGCGAACCTGGTGCAGGTGATGGATTCGTTCTTCCCCGTCCGCTGGCTGCAGGAGCCTCGCGGCATCTTGCTCTATCTGGGCAAGCAGTTTGGCTACACGCCGCCCACCTGGCTGCAGGGGCCCAGTATGGCGCTATTGGCTGTCTCGCTGGTGAGTATGTGGCACTTTACGGGGTATGACGTGGTGATCTACATGGCCGGGCTCTATAACGTGCCGCCCGACCTCTATGAGGCGGCCCGTATTGACGGCGCTACCGAAGGCCAGGTGTTCTGGAAGATCACCCTGCCGTTGCTTTCGCCCACCACCTTTTTCCTGCTCATCACGTCGACCATCGGCGCCTTTCGCTCCTTTACCATGTTTTATGTGCTCACCGATGGTGGCCCACTGCGCACTACGACCTCAGTGACGTTCATGATCTATGAGCAATTCTACAATGCCAGCCGTTGGGGCTATGCCTCGGCCATCGCCATCGTGCTGTTTGTATGCATTCTGATCATGACACTGATCAACCAGCGCCTTGCGGGCAACCGCGTGATCTATCAATAGGGGGCACTATGACAGCGTCGGCACGTCACTCAATGCTGCTCGACCCACACAGCAGGCGCAAGCTGAACCGCGGGGCGCTCTATCTCTTTCTGTCTCTCGGTGGCGTGATTACCTGCTTTCCCTTTGTGTGGATGATCCTCACCTCGTTCAAGACCTACGCCGAGGCCATCGCTACCCCTCCAACCGTCTTTCCTGCCGAATGGGGCGTGCGCCTGGGTGTGCTGGGGGCTGCATTTGCGTCGCATCCACTTTGGCTGGTCGCCCTCGTAGCCTGGCTGGCGCTGGGCATCTGGGTCATGCGCCGCTTCCACGAGACACGCTGGCGCATCTTGTACCTGCTGGCGCACCTGGCGTTGTTCCTTGTCGTGGCGCTGCTCGACTTTTGGGGCCAGCGCGGGCTCGCTGCCGCCTGGGACTCGACGGTTGCGCAGCGCGGCGTGGCGCTCAAACCCTTCTGGGACAACTATGTCGAGGCATGGAGGCGGGCGCCATTCGCCTACTACTTCCGCAACTCGATCATCATGAGTGTGGCGACGCCGTTGCTGATCGTGGCCACCTCGGCACCGGCAGCCTATGCGTTTGCCCGGATGCGCTTCCCGGGCGCCAACCTGCTGTTCATGCTCTTTTTGGCGACCATGATGGTGCCCTCTGAGGTGGTGCTCATCCCTAACTTTATCACCATCAGTCAACTGGGGTGGAAGAACAGCTTTGCTGCGTTGGTGGTGCCCTATGCCGTCAGCGTCTTGTCGATCTTTTTCCTGCGACAGTTCTTCAAGAGCGTTCCTGACGACCTTTTCGATGCTGCCACCATCGATGGCTGTGGCCACACGCGCTTTCTGCTCGCCATCGCTCTGCCGCTGGCTCAACCCGCCCTGGTGAGCACTGGCATGTTCAACTTTTTAAGCGCTTGGAACTCGCTGCTCTGGCCATTATTGGTCACCGATGACGAGACGATGCGCCCTCTGGCGCTGGGCCTGGCATCTTTTTCGACCGAGGCTGGCACCCAGTTCAACCTGTATATGGCCGCGGCATCTTTCACGATCGTGCCGGTCATCGTGTTGTTCCTCTTTGTACAAGAGCAGTTCATCGAGGGCATCGCCCGCACGGGCATCAAATAACCATCTGGAAGGCGATATGTACCTAGATTTGGCCATCGAGGCGGCCCGTGTGGCGGGCCGCGCCCTGCTATCACGCTACCGTCAGCCGCACGAGATCATCCTCAAAGGGGCCCGCGACATCACCACAGAGGCCGACCTGGAGGCTGAGGCTCTCTCTATCGCATGTCTGCGACGCGGTTGCCCTGAGGGGTTGTTCGTGTCAGAGGAGAGCAATCAGGCAGCACTACAGAGCGCTACGCAGCCCGTATGGTATATCGACCCGCTCGATGGCACCACCAACTATGCGCGCGGCCTGGGGGGGTGGTGCGTGTCGGTGGCGGCGGCGATGGCGGGCGAGGTGGTGTGCGCGGCGATCTACGATCCAGTGAGCGCAGAGTTGTTTTCGGCGGAACGCGGGCATGGCGCTTGGCTCAATGGAGCGCGCATCCACGTCAGTGAGCGCAGCGATCTGGGCGACTGCATTGTGCTCATGGATTGGCCACGCGACCGGTCATGGCGCGAGCAAGGCGTGCGTTACTTTGCCAGGATCACACCAGAGATCTTTGTGCCGCGCAGCGTGGGCAGCGCAGCTCTGGCCATGTGCTATGTGGCCGCGGGCTGGGCTGATGCATACTACCAGTACACCCTCAAGTCATGGGATACGGCTGCCGCCTCGCTGATCTTGGCTGAGGCCGGTGCCATGGCCACAGACATGCGTGGCCAGCCAACGACGCTTGACACGCCCGATTGGCTAGTGAGCAATGGCCATGTCCACCCGGCGCTGCTAGCACTGGGGCCGCTCGACAGCGAGCGCCTGGTCGTGAGCTGAACCGAGGCATTAGCTACGTCCAAAGCGATACTGCATGGCCCCGTCAGAATCGGGGGCATAGTGCCCATAGACGAGCTTGCCAGCATGCTGTTGGTCTAAGAGCAGTGGCAGTAGATGGGGCAGATCTGGCACCATGTCATCATAGGGCAGCGCCTCCAGCGGGTGCCACTCGAGCGTGCCCTCGCTAGATGGCTGGACGGCCCGCGAAGGAGCCTCGCCTACGTAGACAAACAGCAGCACGCCTGGGTCAGAGCGTCGCGAGTTCGTATCGGCTAAATGGATCAGTCCACGTAACTCGAGGTCGTGCAGCTCAAGTCCGGCCTCTTCGCTCAACTCGCGAAGGGCTCCCTCCAAAGGGTGCTCATCAGGCTCCAGGTGGCCGCCGATGCCGTTGAGCTGGTTGGGCCAGATGCGCTTTTGAGGCGAGCCGCGCAAGAGCAGCAGGTGTCGCTCTGCAATGACAAACACGAGGGTGCGCGGCACCACAGTGTGGCGTTCATTCTCTTGAATGCCCTGCTCGTTCCACCGCATCGGTCGCCTCCCTGATCAACGATGCTTTTAGCGTCGCTGGTGCTTGTGCTATAATGGCGCTCGTTATGCCTTAAGCGTTGTCTGGACATTATACTGCGATGGAGCTGTGCGACCGCGAATGACCACGCGACCTCGTCTCTGCTGGCTCTCCCTATCTCTTGTCGTGGCTCTTGTGCTGCTCATTGGCTGTCAGGCCGAACCAACACCGACCGTTGTTGTAGGTGAACCCACGCGAGCGGCCAAGCCCACCTTTACACCAGCGCCCAGTGAGACCCCTGCCCCTACAGTCACGCCCTCGCCAACCCTGGTTCCTACGCCCACACCAGACCCCAATGTCAATCCGTTGACAGGCCTGCCGGTGTCTGACCCTGAGCTCTTGCGGCGGCGTGTTTTGGCTGTGCGCGTGGGTAACGACCCCATCATCCGCCCTCAAGACGGCCTTGGCGCTGCAGAAATCGTCTACGAAGAGCTGATGGAAGGCTATTCGTTGACGCGATTCACCGCCATCTACCTGGCTGGGCAGGCCGAGCGCGTCCGGCCTATCCGCAGCGCCCGGCTGTCGAGCCTAGCCATAGCGCCGCAGTTCAATGCGGTGTTGGTGCATAGCGGCGCCAGTGACCAGATACGCTGGTTCATCTCCCAATCCAAGGAGTTTACCGATCTCGATCAGTACTTTCATGATGAGCCCTATGCCATCTTGCCCGGGTATGACTGGCGCGGTCGCATGTATACGTCTGTCGAGCGCGTGCACGAGTACTTGCTGGGGCTGGGTCAAGAGAGCGACGAACCTGTAGCGGGCTATCTGTTTGACGCAGAGCCGCCCGACGGCGATTCGGCCACAGCGGTCACCATACCCTACCCTCAGGTGTGCAAGGCCGACTGGCAGTATGATGTGGCAACTGGGGTCTATCTGCGTAGCGTGGCCGGAGAGCCACACATCGATGGCGTTACAGGTGAGCAGCTTTCAGCGGCTAATGTGGTGGTTCTTTATGTTGCTCACAACAAGACGGACATCGTTGAAGACAGCCTAGGCAGCACGGCTATCGACATTGTGCTGTCCGGCGAGGGTGAGGCCTCGCTTTTCCGCGATGGACAGATGGTGCCCTGTACCTGGCGTCGCCCTGCCGATGGCGGGCTGGTGCAGTACTATGATAATAAGGGGGGGCTGGTGCCGCTCAAGCCCGGCCAGACATGGGTCGAGCTGGTGCCGCCCGACTATGAGGTCGTTCATCACTAGACGTAAGAACGCCTTCAGATTTGACGATGCCCTGCAGCCTAGTACAATGAGGTTGGAGCACCAAGGAGGGAGTCGATGATTCCAAAGCTTCCTGGCATTTGGGAACTGGTCATCATTCTGGTCATCGTGCTGGCGATTTTCGGCGCTGGCAAACTCAGTACCGTTGGCGGCGCGCTGGGCAAGGCCATTGCTGGGTTCCGTAAGGCCTCGAAAGAGGGCCTCGTTGACGAAAAGGATGACAAGAAGGACTCGCCAGACGCCTAGCCCAGGGGCCGTGGCACCACGGCAAGTCTGGCGGCATTCAGAAGAGGAGCACCCGCTATGATGAAGCCCGGAATCTGGGAACTCGCCATTATCCTTGTCATCGTGATCATCATCTTTGGCGTTGGCAAGCTGCCAGAGCTTGGTGGTGCGTTGGGCAAGGGCATCCGCGAGTTTCGCCAGGCGACCAAGACGGCCGAAGATGCGACCGAAGAGGTCAAGCAGGCCGTTGACGAGGCCAAAGAAGAAGCCGAAAAAGAGGCCTAGCCCAAGCCTCGCCCTGTCTGCGATTGATGTGCCCGGCAGTGACCAGCTTGCTGACTGCCGGGCTTTTCTTGTTCTCTAGCCCATACCGAGTCGGGAGGCGATATGTTCACGCTGAGTGGGTTTGCTGATGAGATCGATGCACAACTCGACGTGCAGCTGCAGGTGCTTGGTGGGCTTGGCATTCACTACCTCGAGCTCCGTGGCGTGTGGGGCAAGAATGTTCTGGAGCTTGATGATGATGAGCTGGCAGCTGTAAAGCAGGGGCTCGAGACGGCTGGTGTCGGTGTCTCGGCTATCGGCTCACCCATCGGCAAGATCGACATCGATGCGCCCATGGAGCCGCACCTACAGGCCTTTGAACGTGCTCTGTTGGTCGCTGAGGAGCTGCAATGCCCCTATATCCGCCTCTTTTCCTTCTTTGTGCCTGAAGGCGAGGCTGACCGGCGCCGCGGCGACGTGTTGCGCCGCATGGAGCGGCTACTGAAGGCTGCCTCTGGCCACGCCGTCACGCTGCTGCATGAGAACGAGCGCCACATCTATGGCGATATCCCGCGGCGCTGCCATGACTTGATGGCCCACTTTGACTCTCCACAGCTGCGCTTTACCTTTGATCCGGCCAATTTCGTCATGTGCGGCGTCAGGCCCTTTGATGAGGGCTATGCGCTGCTGGCTGACTATATCGACTATTTGCACATCAAAGATGGTCTGCTCGCTGAGCAGCGGGTGGTGCCCGCCGGTCAGGGAGATGGACAACTTCGCGAGCTGATTGCCGCTCTGGCGGCGCGAGGCTATGATGGGTTTGCGTCGCTCGAGCCGCACCTGGCTAGTGCAGGCACGTTCAATGGCTTTTCAGGGCCCGAGCTGTTTGAGGTGGCTGCCAGGGCCTTTCGTGATGTGTTGCAGCAGGTCGGCGCTCTGGAAGGCTAGAGGGAGGGCTAGATGACCCACATCGACAAGATCACCAAGGTCGTGGTGCCGGTGGCTGGCATGGGCACACGCCTGCTGCCAGCTACCAAGTCGCAGCCCAAGGAGATGCTGCCCGTGGGACGCCGCCCCGTGGTGCAATACGTCGTCGAGGAAGTGGAAGCTGCGGGCGTTAACCAGATTCTCTTTGTCACCGGACGCAAAAAGACGGCCATTGAGGACCACTTCGATACTGACCCAGAGCTGGTGCGCCTGCTTTCATCGGGCGGTGGCTATGCGCTGCTTGAAGAGTTGGCGTATACCGAGACCGAAGCGCGTTTTTACTACACACGACAGAGTGAACCGCGCGGCCTGGCCGACGCCGTGTATCACGGGCGCGAGTTTGTCGGCCAAGACCATTTTGTGGTGGCCCTGGGCGATTCGATCATCAAGAACAGCAATGGCGGTAGCTTTTTGCACAAGATGATCGCGGCACACCTGGCCAGTGGCGCCGCCTGCACCGTGGCCGTCGAAGAGGTCGACCCTGACGAGGCATATCGCTATGGCATCGTCAAACCGGCAGCAGGGCAGACGGATTCTGACGATTTCGCCGTTGAAGACCTGATCGAAAAGCCCCAGCCGGGTACGGCGCCCAGCAACCTCGCCATCGCAGCGCGCTATGTGTTCAGCCCGCTGATCTTTGACGCCATCAGCCGTACGGCGCCCGACCGCAAGGGCGAGCTGCAGCTGACCGACTCGATTCGCCTGCTGATCCAGCTCGGGCACCCAGTGCGCGCCGTGTGCCTCCGGCAGGACGAGCGACGCTATGACATCGGCAACTTTGAGAGTTACTTTAAGGCGTTCATCGACTTTGCGCTCGCCGATGAAAAGTACGGCTACATGGTGCGGCAGTATGTCAAGCGCAAGGCGCGTGACCTCTAGCCTATGAAGACCGTACAATGCTCTGCTCCGGGCCGCTGCGGCATCATCGGCAACCCTACCGACATGTATGGTGGTTCGGTGATCTCGTGCACCATCCCTTTTCGCGCGCATGTGACCATTGAGCCGTGCGATGGCATCGAAGTTGTCACCGCCGGCCAGACCAGGCGCTTTGAGGCGCCAGATGATCTGGACCTGCGCGATGACCTCTTTGATGTCGCGCGGGCCGTTCTGGGGTATCTGCGCAATGAGACGTTGACCTGTCGCATCACCTACGCCTCTGATGTGCCCATGTCCTCAGGCGTTTCCAGCTCGACGGCGCTGCTGGTGGCGTTGGTGTTTGGCCTGATGCGCTACCAGGGCAATCAGGCGCACCTGTATACGGTCGCTGAGGTTTCGCGCTACATCGAGCTGAACCACTTTCGTGTAGTGTGTGGCTATCAAGATGCCTACATGTGCACGTTTGGTGGGCTCAACTATATGGATTTCCGCAATAAGCAGTTCTATCGTCATGCAGCTGAAGAGCTCTATGCCACCATCGAGCCCTTGACGCCCTTTATTAGCGAGCTGCCACTGGTGTTGGCGCATACCGGAGTGCAGCACTCTTCAGACGCGGTGCACAAGCCGTTGCGCGAGCGCTGGCTCGAGGGTGACCCCGAAGTGCGCCAGGGCTATGAGGAGATCGCGCGCCTGGCCCAGGAGGGCAAGAAGGCCCTGCTCGCCCGCGATTGGCCCCGCCTGGGCGCATTGATGAACCGGAACCATGCCATTCAGCGCGACCTGGGCGGATCGGGAGAGTCGAATGAGCGCCTCATTCAGGTAGCGCTCGCTGCAGGGGCTCTGGGCGCCAAGCTGGCCGGCGCGGGCGGTGGTGGCACCATAATCGCTTTGCACCCAGAGCCGGAGGTGCTCGGGCGCGCTTTTGAGCAGGCCGGCAGTGAGCGCATCTTTAGGCCCCAACCCGGCCCTGGCGTCTGCCTTGACGAGGAGCACGAACACATCGCCGCCACCATGCAAAACAGACAGCCCGTCGGCTAGCCGACGGGCTGTCTGTTTTGGTGGGCAGGATAGGACTCGAACCTACGGCCTCCACGATGTCAACGTGGCGCTCTAACCAGCTGGGCTACCTGCCCCAACGACGGTCATTATAGCCGATTGGTGCGGTCATGCAAGTTGACATGACAAGTTGGCTATGCTAATCTTGCAATACCCTGGTGGGGTATATGTTGCAAGGGAGGACGCCATGGCCGAACCGTCACCGGAACTTGTGGTCACCATTCTGGGCAACAGCCGCAACGAAATTGCCTGTCGCGGTGGTTGAGGCCCCCGTCGGTCTTCGTTGGAGACCGCAGACTTCACTCGCGACTACTTGCGGCGCTTTTACGGGGATCGGGTTCAGGTAGTCTATGATGATGTTGCCGATCCTCAAGCCTATGAGCGACACCGAGGCAAGATCGCCAAGGCCGAGCAGGGGTTCTGTGTCTATCCGCTGGTCTATATCGATGATGACTTGGCCAGCGTCGGCAACGCCGAATACTATCAGGTGTTGCGCTTTGTGAGGCGCTATTTTGAAGTGATGGAACAGCAACGGTGAAAGAGAGAGCCCGCGTAAGCGGGCTCTCTGCTGTTACTCGCTGCTATCTTTGATGGATGGAGCCTGCGGCGGCGCCTCGCTACTGGCCGCGGCTTCGTCCTCGCCTGTGTCCTTGCCGTTCTCTCTGGGCTTGGCCTCGGCCTTGAGCGCCTCGCGATAGGCGTCTAGCTTGAGCTGCACTTGATGGTAGATGGTCCCCTCTGGATAGTCACCATTTTCATCCAGCTCGCCCGCGGGCATGCCAGTGAGCAGCTCAAGGCCTTCTTCGATGGCCGCGACGGCATAGACGTGGAACTTGCCCTCGCGGACCGCCGCGGTGACGTCGTCACGTAGCATCAAGTGCCGCACATTCGAGGCCGGGATGAGCACGCCGTGTTCGCCGGTTAACCCGCGTTCGTGGCACAGGTCGTAGAACCCCTCAATCTTGGCGTTGACACCGCCGATGGCCTGGACCTGTCCAAACTGGTTCACAGAGCCAGTGACAGCTAGGTTTTGCTTGATGGGCACATCGGCCAGGCTTGAGAGCAGGGCATAGAGCTCGGTCGATGAGGCGCTATCGCCCTCGATGCCGCCGTACGATTGCTCGAACGTCAGACTGGCTGCAACCGACAGGCTGTGCTGTTGCGCAAAACGGCTGGCCAGATAGGATGACAGGATCAACTGCCCCTTGTCATGGATCGGTCCCGTCATCTTGACCTCGCGGTCGATGCTGACGATCCCTGCGCGCCCCAGATAGGTTCGTGCCGTGACGCGCGAAGGCATGCCAAAGGCAAACTCGGCCGTCTGTGCTACCGAGAGCCCGTTGATCTGTCCCACCACCGCGCCGTCGGTGTCAATCAGCACCGTGCCATCGGTGATGCTCGCGCGATACCGTTCGGCTACATAGTCCAGTCGCTTGCGACGTGCCTCGACTGCATTTGCTACATCGTCGGCGGTGCTCAGATCTCGGCCAGCCCGCCCGGCGAAGAACGAGGCCTCGCGCACGATGTCAGCCACCGTCGAGAACCGTGTGGTCATGCGCCCCTGATCCGACACCAGCCGCGAAGCCTCATCCACCAGCCGTGCGACGCCGTCGGGCGACAGATGACGCAGTCCTTCGCGTCGACAAAGGTCACCCGCGAACTGGGCATAGTCACGCAAGTGCTCCTCTTCACGATCGATCAGGGTGACGAATTCGGCCTTGACCTTGAACAGCTCACGCAGATCCTCGTCATATGATGCCAGGAGTTGATGCAGCATCGGATCGCCAATCAACACCACCTTGACGTCTAGGCGGATGGGCTCGGGCTCGAGCGTCGAAGCGGCCACAAGGCCATAGAACTGGGCCATCTCTTCGATCTTGATCTCGTGGTTGCGCAGGGCCCGCTTGAGCGCCTCCCAAGAGAGTTGGTTCGAAAGCACCTGGCGCGCGTCGAGCACCAGATAGCCCCCGTTGGCGGCATGCAGGGCCCCGGCGCGTATCTGGGTGAAATCAGTGACCATCGTGCCAAACTCGGTACGGTGCTCGATGCGGCCCACCAGGCGGTGATAGGTGGGGTTGTCCTCAACGATTACTGGCGCGCACTCGCAAGCCGGCACGCTCGAGAGAACATTCACCTCATACCGTCTGAACCAGCGCTCGCTGCTATCTCGCCCAGGTATGGGCAAGGGCATCGCCTCTTCCTCGTGCCCCATGAAGCGTTCGACGTTGGCCACCACGTCGTCTCGCACTGCGCGCAGATAGGTGATCACTTTTTCGCAGTCAGCAAAGGACTCGAGCATCTCGGCGATGAGGTTGTCCACCACAAAGCCAGCGATCTCCCCGTTAATGTTCTCGATGGCCTTGCGGCTCTCGCGGTCGAGGTCGCGCGCCTCACGCATGGCCCGATCGAACTGCTCCTGGAGCTCGGGCCTGAAAGACTCGTACTTTTTCTTGATCTCAGGGTCGAGCTTTTGATAGGCCTCGGCAGTGAGCACCTCGCCGTTCAGCATTGGCGCGATTGCCAGGCCCGTCTGCGAGCGGATCAGAGCAAAGTTACGCTCGTTGAGATAGCGCTCAAGCTCTTCATACAGAGCCTGTTGGCGCTGCTGCATCTGCAATAGGAGCTGTCGCCGCCGATCCTCGTACGGCTGCCCTTCAAAAGTGCGAGGGATCTCTTCGCGCAGGCGTTCGACCAGACGGGCCATCTGATTGCGCAACTCGACGGCGCGCCCAGACGGCAGGCTGACGGCCCTAGGCGCACGGGCGTCTTCAAAGTTGTAGACATAGCACCATTCGGGGGGCGCTGGGCGGGTGGCGGCGTGCTGATCGAGAAAGCGGCGCACCGCAGTGGTGCGGCCCGAGCCCGCCGGCCCGACGGCAAAGATGTTATAGCCATCACCAGGCATCTCAACGCCGAACTCGATGGCGCCCACAGCACGATCTTGACCAATGACCCGCCGCAGCGGCGGCAGCTCGGCCGTCGAGTCAAAGCCGAACAACGCAGGGTCGGTACGCCGCGTCAGTTGTTCCGGGGTCAGTTCGAGACGATGGTTCATGGCGTTACCTCATGCAGTGTTGATCGTCGGTAGATTATAGCATGTCATCTGCGAGGCAACAATGTTGACTAATATACTCATAAAAAACACCATTGAGCGTGCAGTATCACTATCGCTCGTTTCGCTCCAGGTTGAGCCAGGCGCACTCCTCGGGCGTGAGCACGATCTCGAGAGCGCGCAGGTTCTCGGCGAACTCGCCTGCATTGGCTGCGCCCACCAGTGGAAAGACCTTGAGCGGTGTATGTAGCACATAGGCCAGGGCCACCTGTGGCACGCTATAGCCTCGTTCTGCGGCCAACTGGGCCACGCGGTCGAGGCGCTTCAAGTTGACCTCGTGCAGATAGGCCGTGCGTGCAGCGCTATCGAGCAGTCGTTCGGCCTCAGGCAGGTTCTGCCGCGAGAGGCGCCCCGAGAAGAGCCCGCGCCCCAGCGATGAGTAGGCGAATATCGGCATCCCGCTAGATTGATACCAGGCGCGTGCGTCCTGGTTGGTGGGTCCGCTGATCGACACGCAGCCCGGACCCCACGGGTCCAGCACCTGCTCGGCCAGGCCAAAGTTAGGACTGCTTGCCACCATGGGCGTCAGGCCATGGCGCGCGGCGTAGGCGTTGGCCTCGGCGATGCGTTGATGTGTCCAGTTTGAACCGCCAAAGGCACGGATGCGGCCTTTGGCGTGGTGCTCGTTGAGCGCATCCATGATGATGCCCACTGGCACCTGAGGGTCGTCACGGTGCAGCAGGTAAAGGTCGATATAGTCGGTCTGCAGGCGCGCCAAAGAGTCGTACAGGTCGGCAGACAGGTCATAGGGCGTCACGCGCGCACGGTCTTGATTGTGGTGGCAGCCCTTGCTCAAGATGAACACTTGCTCGCGGTTGGCGCGCGCCTGCAGCCAGGCGCCCAGGCAACGCTCGCTCTGGCCACCGGCATACACGTGGGCGGTGTCAAAGGCATTGCCGCCCATGCTGAACACCCCGTCGAGAAGCTCAAAGCTACGTTCGCGTTCTTGAATGCTGACGATCATCGTCCCCAGCACCAGGCGGGCAACTGGCACCGGCACGCCGGCTACCTGACCGTAGGGCATCGCATTACGCATGGCACTACCTCGCGTCGAATGGATAACGTACGCCAACCGCATGCCGGGCCGCATCGAGCGTAGCCGCGATGGCGATCGATTCATCCAGCGGCATGGCATCGCTCTCTAGGCGAGCGGCACGCACACAGGCCATCACCTCGGCGGCCTCATAGTGGTAGCTGGCGTCGCCACGGGTGGTGATAGGCTCGCCATGCAGCGGTTCCAGCGTCGCCTCGGTGGCATGCCAAAAGGCCGGGATGGTGATGCGCCCCCCGGTTCCATCGATGCGTGCCATCTGGGGCGTGTTGGTGCAGATGGCGCAGGTGAGCGATGCCAGTCCGCCGCCTGCAAAGGCCAGGGCAAGAGCCGTCTGCTCGTCTACACCCGTCTCGCCTACGGCTGCGGTGGCTTTGATGCGTGTTGGTGGAGAGCCAAAGACCATGTGTGCCAGCGAGACCACATACACGCCTACATCGAGCAGGGCACCGCCAGCAAGTGCCGGGTTGAACAATCTTGAGGCGGGGTCCACTGTCCCGGCAAAGCCAAAGTCAGCGGTGACGAGGCGGGGCTCGCCGATGCGCCCCTCGGCAAGCCAGGTACGCACCTGTATCATGACGGGATTAAAGCGGGTCCACATCGCTTCCATCAGAAAGGCGCCGTGCTGTCGTGCGCTGGCAACCAGCGACTCGGTCTGAGCCAGATTGGCGGCAAGGGGCTTTTCGCAGAGCACGGCCTTGCCTTGCTGAAGGCAGAGTTGTGCTGTCTCCAGATGAAAGGGGTGTGGCGTGGCTACATAGATGGCCTGTACGTCAGGGTCAGAAGCCAGTGCGGCGTAGCTGTCGTAGGCGCGCTGGGCGCCATGAGCGCTGGCAAAGGACTCGGCACGTTCGGCGCTACGCGAGCCCACTGCCAGCAGGCGGGCGTCGGGCAGGCGCTCAAGGTCAGCGGCAAAGCGTTGGGCAATGCGCCCGGGCCCCAGAATGCCCCAGTTGAATCGATCTAGCATACCAGCTCTCCTCTAGATGGATAGTGCGATTAGAATCTGTGCCAGATAGTAGCTGCTGAGGCAAAAGATGGGTAGCCAGGCTGCACGCCTGACGAACCGCCCCCAGGCCAGCGATAGATCTGACGCCACAAAGAGCCAGGCGCCCAGCACCCCCAAAAGCGTGTGTGTCGCGTCGAGTGCCAGGTGCCGCGTTAGCGCACGCCAGGCCATCGTGGCAATCACCAACCCATAGATGGCGACCGGCGCCCGCATCGCTCCAGCGCGCGGGAGCACCGCCAAACCGAGCAGGGCCAGCAACAGCAAGCTGGGTGCCAGCGCCCAGA